>JADMIO011201652.1_pt1 | contig 128448 bp, 101 predicted proteins | sample 8958161 | NCBI WGS metagenome assembly JADMIO01 (sample SAMN16585339, study PRJNA669376) | soil metagenome | isolation source: Crop rotation soil | place: USA: Cullars Rotation, Alabama | collected 2011
GCCGCGACTTCAAGTCACGTGAATTCCAAGCTTCGGATCCCACTGTGCTGGAAAGTAACCCAGGGTGACGCGCCACCGGGCTGGCGTCCCGGATTCCAGCGCGAGCCAATCCCATGCTGCCGCGTGGCGGAGTCGCTCCAATTGCGACGGGTGTCAGCCCTTCAAATCGGCACCAGCGTGCCAATTTGAATTAGCGCCGGAGCCGTATTCCGATGTCATTCGGTTCGTTAACGGTCTCCGATGCACCCGCCCGACGACGAACTGGCTTGGTTCATTCATGCTCTTCAACATCGTCACGCCCCCTGCCCGCCATGCTGAGCACCGGAAAGGCGCGGGGGAACGAGCCGAGATTCAAGAACGGCCGACGCTTTCAACGATGAGGGCTGATTCTCTGGTAGTGCAGTCAATTTTGTCTTATAGTGAATTTTTACCTGGTTATTCATTGGATTGAGCGACGAGGCGAGAATGGCCACGCCTTCCGAAAACGACGATCTTACGCAGAGCGTTGGCGCGCTTGACGGAAGTGGTGCGAGTGTATCCCCGTCGGCAGGCATTTCCATCAACGCGGGAACCGAGTCCGGCTCCGCGGCGCAGATGCTGGCGGCCTTGCAGGCGGCGAATCGGTATGAAGTCGGCACCGTGATCGCGCGCGGCGGTATGGGTGCGATTCTCAACGCTAGAGAAGCCACCATTGAACGCGTCGTGGCTATGAAGGTCGTGCTCGACACGAACAATCCCACGGCGCTTTCGCGCTTCGTGACCGAAGCCAAGGTCACCGGCCAGCTCGAACATCCGAACATCGTTCCCGTTCACGAACTCGGCGTGGATGAGAAGCAGCAGGTATTCTACACGATGAAATTCGTGAAGGGCGTCACGCTGCGGCAAATCCTGGAGCAACTTGCGAAGGGCGACGCGGCGACGATCAAAGAGCATTCGCTGGCGGCGCTGCTGACGATTCTTCAAAAAGTCTGCGATGCGATGGCGTTTGCCCACAGCAAGGGTGTGATTCACCGCGATCTGAAGCCCGAAAACATCATGATCGGCAAATTTGGCGAAGTGCTCGTGATGGATTGGGGATTGGCGAAAATATTGGGCCAGGCGGAATCAGCATCCAAAAACGACAGTGATGTGATTTCTGCGAGCGAGACGGCGACCGCCACAAAAACGATGGCCGGCGCGGTGCTGGGAACTCTCGCCTATATGGCGCCCGAGCAGGCCATGGGGCAGATCCAAAAAATGGACGCGCGCAGCGACATTTACGCGCTGGGCGGAATTCTCTATCACATTCTCGCGCTGCGTTCGGCCGTCGATGTGAAAATGGCGCGCACGGCGATGCTGCAAATCAGCAGCGGCGCGATAGTGCCGCCAGAGAAAACGGTGGGGCAAACGCGCAAACTGCCGCATCTTCCGGGCGGGCGCATTCCGGAATCGTTGTCGGCAGTGGCGATGAAAGCGCTGGCGTTGGATCAAAAAGATCGCTACCAAACCGTCCCGGAATTGCAGCGCGATATCGAAGCGTATCAAAATGGATTTGCAACGAGCGCCGAGCACGCGGGGCTCGTCAAGCAAGTGACACTGCTGGTCAAACGGAACAAAGGCATCTTCGCCACGGCCTTTGCGGCGTGGTTCATCATCACGGCGCTGTTGGGATGGTTCGTCATCAATCTGCGCGACAAGGAGAGTCGCGCCGTCGCGGGTGAGCAGAAAGCCAAAGCCGAAGCTGAGCGCGCCTCGAAAGCAGAACTGAGTGCCAAAACTGCCGAAGCCATCGCCGTGCAGGAAAAGGAAACGGCCAGGAAGGCGCTGGCGAAGTCGCAGCTTGATCTCGCTGAGAAGGAATTCGAGCGCGGCAAATTCGTCGAGGCGGAGAAGATCCTGGAGGAGACGCCGGAGAGCTTTCGCGATGCGAACTGGCGCTTCCTGCGCGCCCACTCGCGCGACTTCACCGCACAGTTTTCCATGACCAACAGGGGGAGCGTCTATTGGCTCCAATTTCTGCCTCAAGGTGATCGTTTTGTTGCCAAATGTTTCGGCGGTGCCATCGGCATCTTTATGCTCACAAATCGACAAATCGGCGATTGGGTTTGGGCGAGCAAGCAGGATCGATTCGGCGCTGCCCGAATTGACAGCGCCGGAAGCAGAATGGCTTTTGCCGCATCGGCGAACGAAGTTGCGGTGCAGGAGGTGGCCACCGGCAAACTCGTTCACCGCTGGACGTGTGAGATTCGCGAGATCAGACACGTGCTGCTCAGCCCTGACGGCGGGACGGTGCTGGTGGCCGGCGGAAACCAACTCTTCGCCTATCTCGCACAGACGGGGGTGCCGCTCTGGACGAAGCCGTTTGACTCCGTCATCCCGGCCTTCAGTCCGGATAGCCGGGCGGTGGCGATTCTCGCGGCCAGGACGGGAGTGGAATTGAAGATCCAGTTGCTCGACACCACCACCGGCGAAGTGCGCAGCACGCTCGAAGCGACCGCGGACAATCCCACCAAGACGACCCTGCAGTTCAACCAGGCCGGCGACCGGCTCGCGTGTCTCGGCGGCGACGAAGTGATTCTCTGGAACTCGCAGACAGCCGCAAAAATCCGGGCTCTTCATTTTCCGGGAGAGTCGGTAAAGATGCTGAATCCGATTGGAGACACGGTTGCCTCCACCAGCGGCGGCCGCATCCGCCTCTGGGACACGACGACGGGAGGACTTCTGCGCTCGCTCAATGGCGCTCGCAACGAGGTTTTGGATCTGGCCTTCAGCCCTGACGGAAAGATGCTGCTGTCGGCGCATTTGTCCGGGGCCGATGGGTTCGTGAATGTCTGGCCGACCCGACTGGGGGAAGAGCTCGCCGCGTCGCGTCCGGGAACGTCAGGCGGTTGTCGCGTTTTGTTTGATCGCGATGCATCAGGATTCTACGCGTGCGCGAAGTGGGGAGCCGCGGCTTGGGACATCCGGAGCGGCATTCAGCGATGGAAGTTTTCCGCAGAGACCATCAATCTGTTCGATCTGGCCATCCATCCTGCCGACGGGTCCATAATCCTGTCTGAATATGGAAAGGGGTTCACCCGCGTGCCTCCCGTCGGGGAGACGTTGGAAGCGTTTGGCACCAGCCTCAATTCGAGCGTGAAGTTCAACCGCGATGGTCAGATCCTTCTGGCCGTGGACCGCGCATTTAATCAGAGCGATCCCGGCTCTGCGTTCCGTGTGATGGAATATCCGTCGGGAAAAGTGCTTCGGATAACCAAGCTCGAGAATCCTCGCCAGCCCTTCGCCGCCTTTTGCCTCGACGATACCGCCGTCGCCACCGCCGCTCTAGCAGGTGGGATCACCGTATGGGATTGGAAAGCAGGCACGCCGTTGCGTCAAATCGCTGCCGCGCAGACCGGGAGCATAAGCTGCCTCGCGGCCAGCCCCGACGGCCTGCATTTGGCCACCGCTGGACCCGATCGCTGGATTCGCGTCTGGGATGCGGCAACGGGCCAGCTGGAAGGGGCATTCCGCGCGCACTGGGAGGGAGTGCGCTGCGTGAAGTTCAGCCCCGATGGTCGCGAAATCCTCAGCGGCAGCGAAGATGGCGCCGTGCGCCTGCACGACGCCGTCACCGGCGAGGAAAGGCTCGCCTTTTACGGCTCCAACACGCCGATGGTGGATGTGGACTTTAGCCTCGACGGCACGCTCATCGCGGCGATCACCACTGACGGATTTACCAAAGTGTGGGACCGCAAACTCTCCAGTGAAGCCGCCCTGTTGCCTCCGAAGGAAACCGCGAACGGAGCGCCCTTGATAACGGAGAAAGAGGACCGCGGCCGGAAATTCGACATCCTTGACAAGGAGAAAGTCGGCAAAATCACCCGCGAATACTACGTCACCCATCAGTCAGACGCGAAAGCCGCTGTCGAGCGCTTTGACAAGTGGGATACGAACCACGACGACTTCCTGTCCCGTGATGAATTCGTCACGCGAGGCCGCCCGAATGCCGACGGCTGGGAAGACCTCCTCGCCCAGCTCACCCCGGACGAGGTCGAGAAGACGGGCCACGGCTGGAGCCTGAAAGACGGAGAACTCTTCAGCCCGGCCAAACAATACGCGACGCTACCTCTGCCCGGCGCATTGTCGGGCACCAGCTACCGGGTGCGCTTGAAGCTGCGGCAGACCTCTCCGAGGAATCTTGGCAGGATCATGCTTCCCGTCGGGGATCGCATGACGGGATTCGAGATGGATTGGACTACCAAAAACGGCATCTACACCGGCCTAAGCAAAGTAAATGGCAAGTCGGGCAAAGACCTGCCCGGAGTCGTGGAAGGCAAACAACTGAAAGACTCCGAGCCGCACGACCTGGAAGTGACCGTGCGCCTTGAGGGCGACAACGCCACCATCACAACGACGCTGGATGCGAAGCCCCTTTACGAATGGACCGGCCTCATCGCCGCCCTGAGCTTGGATTCGGGATGGGCCACCACTGTGCCCGGCACTCTCGCCCTCGGCACCACCGCCGCCAACTGGGTGGTGTCCGAAGTGAAGGTGAAGCGGCTGGAGAAGAAGCCGTAGCGGGGCGGCGTTGCGCTCGCAGCTGCGATGGAGTAACGCAAAAGTCCATGGAGGAGGGGGAAAAGACACGGCGCGTGAAGACTTAATCGGCACTTTTACTTTTTCACGTCGGGTTCGCCCAGAAACGGCTTGATCAGTTTCACGCGCAATTGATATCCCGTAGGGCTGGGGTGCATGTGGTCGGCGACGACCAAGTCGTCGTTGGGTTTGCCGTCCGGTCCGAGCAATGCGTCGAAGAAATCGACGAAGACAACGTTCTTTTCGGTCGCGAGATACTCTTTGACCAGCTTGTTCGTCTGGCGGCGCGTATCCGCTTCGCTCCAGCGCGCCGAGTTGGCTGCAATCCCGCCGAAGACGATCGGCACGTCCGGCATCGCGGCGCGAACCTTCGCCATGAACGTCTTGACGTCCGCGAGAAATTGTTCAGGCGTTCGGCCGCCGTGGATGTCGTTGCCGCCTTCCTGTACGACGATCATCCGCGGCTTGTACGGCACAACGACACGGTCGAAGAAATAGAGCAGATCGGACATGGTCGAGCCGCCAAAACCACGATTGATGACGGTGTAACCCCGCACGTCGTCGTGAATCGTGGTCCAGCGCGTGAATGTCGAATCACCGACAAAAAGAATCGCATTCGCCTTGGGCGGTGATTTTTTGTCCGCGGTTTCGAACGCCTCGATGTCTTTTTCGAAGGCATGCGGTTTCGCGGCCGGTTCGCCGGCATGAAGCGCAACCAGCGAAACCAGCGACAGCGTCAGGCATGTCAAAATAGATTTCATCGACTCGCTCCTGAATCGTATTCAGCGCTCAAGATCGCCCGGATTTTCCGGAATGCCCGGTTCATCGAGGATCTGGACCGCCGTGCATGGCCCCACGTTCGTCCAGTCGTACAGCGCCCAGATGACTTTCTTGTCCGGTGTCACCTCAACCAATTGGCACCCGGCGCCGTTTCCACCCATTGAACAAATCACCGTGTTGCCGTTCGCCAAACGCGCGCAGGTTTGCGACACTTTGTAGGGAATCGCAGGCGGAATTTCGGATAGCTTGAACTCCCAAACCACCGTGCCCTTCGGATCGACCTCCAGCGTCGTCTTGAGTTGCTCGTCGGTGACCAGCGTGTTGCCATTGTGAAGACGGACCGCCGCCCAGGGCTTCGCCGTTTTGAACGACCAAATCTCCTTAAAATCCTTGTCGTACTCCACAACTTTCCCCTGACTTAGCCACGACACGAGATACGTTCCGGCGGCGGTGATGCGTCCGCGGCGAAACTGGCCGTGCGTCCCGCCAGGTCCGCCGGGATTGGGCGCAACCAATTCGTGATCGACTTCCTTCGCGCCGGTTGGAACCTCGCTTTCGGCGGAGCCGTTTTGTGGCACATCCGCCGCGATAAATTGATCCAGAATCGACATCAACGGGCTCGACTTAGGCGCAGGCTCGGCGGCGAGGGTCCACGCGGCGGACGCCAATATCAATACGGCAAGAGTAACAAAAACGATTTTGTGCATTCAATTGAATCCATGTCATTCCATCGAACGGTGGAGTGCTTGTTTGAAACAGTACACCAATTCTACCCAACGCCCGGCGTGAATTCGTTGGCGGATCAACGATAGACTCGCCCAAAGCTCGCTCTTGAATTCGGCGAACGCATTCGCGATTGATCAGCCTAGATCGCGCTTTGGTCAACCCGCCCTAAGACCGCATCCTCACCCCCAAACATCCACACCGCACGGGTTCTCTTAACCACGGCGCATTTGGTTGGAGGAAAGCAATGATGCGAGAGTTGACCAAAAAGCAGAAGAAATTCGCTCGTAAGGAATTTGAGGTCGTCGAAGCCATGATTCTTGAGAACGGCGGAAAGCGGTGCGAATTCCGGAGCATGTACGAATTCGAGCTGCCGACGATGTGCGGGACTCTCTCCATTTCGCTGAACATTGGATGCTACATCTTTTCGATCAATTGCCGCTTTGCTGAAGTCCAGAAGGCGCTTGAACATTTCAAGTCCGGACAACATTTGTCATCCGCCCGCCGTTTGAACCCTTACAGCGGCAAATGGAACTTCAACGGCACGGATGCGACCAATCTGGTCACCGAGTTTTCTTGGAGATCAATCCGCTCTTAGATGGAGCGCAGAGGCCTCTTTAGTTAGGCCCAGTTTAACCACGGGGCTAATACGCATAGGAAGTAAGAGATTTGGACATAGGACTAAACCACTTTCAATAAGAGGAGGATGTCATGGCAATCCGTTTGAGTGGCTCAATTTCTCGCAAGATTCCAATCAAGGGAGTCGATTTTTCATCCCAGTCGTTCGGTGCGTCGCTTGAAGTGGAGATCAACAGCGCCGAACCCGGCGAAGTGCAGGCCCAATTGGCGCGGCTCTACAGCAGTCTCAATCAGGGCATCGACGCGCAGATCGCGACATCCACCCACCCTGGGGTCGTCCAGAATCAGCCGGCACCGACGCCAGTTGTCCAACCGCGCAACGGCGCGGCCGCAGCGAATCGGTTAATCAATGTCGGCAACATCAAGCGGGTCACAGCGACCGATGCTCAGCAGCGCGCCATCTTCGCCATCTGCAAGGCGCAGAATCTCGACGTTGCGGCGGTGCTTGCGGATTACAACGTGGCCGATTGTCGCGAGCTCCACCTGAAAGACGCGTCGAAGCTGATCGACCAACTGAAGGCACGGGCGGCGTTGCGTTAAGCCGCCCATCAGTCTGCGACCTAACATCCATTTAGGGCTCGATTGCCGAATCGTCCACTTCTGAGGTCATCGCCAATGAACGCCTGCACTTCTGAAGCTCCCTGTGTCAAGCCTTCAATCTGGCTCGATCACCTCTCTTTTTCGAGCATCAAGATGTATCAGGCTTGCCCGCAGAGGTTTGCATTCAAGTATGTCGATCGTCTGTCCGAAGAGTTCACGCCGAGCTACTTCGCGTTCGGAGGCGCATTTCATCGCGCCGTCGAGCGCATCCACGAAGCGATGATCGCCGGAGCGTCAGTCCCGGAGTTGGACTGCTTGCTTGACGCCTACGACCGTGCGTGGTTGGAGCTGCTGACCGAGCGGCCAAGCGTCAAATTCTCGAAGAATGAAGACTCTGGCACCCTTCGGCAAATGGCCGCGCGGATGCTGTCGGCGTTTCGGGAGCACACGCTTGCATCGCCCTGCTCAGGCTCGCAGATCATCGCGATCGAGGAGAGCGTCCGGTTTTGCCTGCTGGCGGATGTGCCGCCCATTGAGATGCGCGTGGACCTGCTGGAACTCAACGGCCGCGACCTGATCGTGAGCGACTTGAAAACCACGAAGTCGCGCTGGAACGAGGCAAAGCTCGCTCAAGGCCTACCGCAATTGATCCTTTACGCTCACGGATTGATGCCAGTGCTACGGGAGCTCGGTGCGGCCCGCATCGTTCCACGCTTCGTCGCTGTGACGAAAGCAAAGAAGCCCGTTGTGCAGGTATTACAACCCAACGCCACTCAGGGCGACGCGGACGCTCTGAAACTCACCATTGGCGATACCTGGCAGCGAATTGCGAAGGCAGAGTTTCAGCCCCGCCGAGGCTGGCACTGCGCGCTCTGTCCGTATCAAACACGATGCAAGAAGAAGGGTGGCTCTGCATGAATCTGCTTGCGTGGCTCTTCGTATTGACCTTGCCCGTTCTCTTGATTCAGCGCAAATGCGCCGGGGACAAGGCGGCGGCCAAACTTCTGCACGGCGTTTTAGCCGTAACCCTCCTAATCTTGCTCATTTTTGGACCAGGAATGTTGATAGCGATGATCGCACTGCCGTTCGTCCTGTTTGCTTTATTCAGCGGATGGGTAAGGAAGCCCTGATCGACTCGGACGAGAACATTGATGGCGTAGACGTGGCGCTAAACGAAACAATGATTCTCCTGCTTCTTTTAATTCTCTTGTTTCATCTTTCAGGGCGAACGGCGTTTTATTAGGTTGATGTCATCCCAATTGAGACTTGTATGGCCTCGAAAGTACCGCCCATCAACGTCCGGCTACCTGCGGAACTTGGCGAACGATTCCAGACACTTAGACGCGAATTTCCGGGACTATCCAGCAGCTTGATTGTCCGCGCGTTATTGGCGCCACAGCTTGCCATGCCCTTGGAGCGACAGGTCGAAACAGTCATTGCCGGCCTGCGTAAAGCAAAGTCTACAAAGCAATCGAGTAACAGGCTTGGACTGAACAGTGAGCGAAGCAAATCCACTTTCTGAGCTACACTTACGAAAGGTCTCCGCAATGAAAATCTTTAGGTACGCTATTCTCGCCGTCCTATCCGCAACATTGATGACCTTGAACGGGTGCGGAAATGGAACCACCGGATCATCCCGAAGTGGATCATCCGGACAAGTATCCAACGAAACGAAGGAGATGCTCAAAGAGCTCAGAAGGTTGAGCTCGCAACTCAGCGGAGGTTCGACTCTCGAAGCATTCGACAAGCAATTCACCGGCGTGAAGTTTGCCTATGACGAATTCTTAAGGACCGGCGACGTGACGGCATTCCCGGAGCTTGCGCGCTCGTCTGCCGACATCATGGAGCACGTAGCGACAATTAAGGATGTGTGGCACCTGCCAACGCTTTCGCAATACACGGCTGAGATGGATCGAACCATCCATGCAAAGTCCGCTATTGGACAGGCCTGCCTGAAGTTTTCACCCGACATTCCATTCCCCGCGAGCGGCGACTTGAAGGATAATTTTACGAAGGGTGTCGCACTCAAGCGCTTGGTGCCGGCTCTCATCAAGAAAATCGAGAAAGTGAACGCCTTCGAGAAGACGCCAAAGTGAGCGCACCCACCCGCTGTCAACTTCGATGAGCAAGTGCGCCCGCGACCGAATTCAAAGGACTTATATGAGTTCAAACACCAGGTTGTCGAAGGTTACGAAGGCGGTCACACTGATCTGACGGCGGACAATCGTTAATCTATAAACTAAACGGCAACTTTAGGGGCTTGTTGCCCACGCGCCTCCATATTCATGAGCGCGGATGACGATAGGTTTTGCTGGTACTGCACGCTGCCACTCAAGAAGCGATATTTGACGTTGACAGTGTTTCGAGGCGAGACTCCGCGAATTTACAGAAATCATCCTCGCGGGCACCCGTGGCGTGGCAAGCCCATCCTCAAAATCAAAGGACGACGCCCAGCCCCGCTTGCAGAAGAGCGATTGCGGGGCTTGGAACACATTGATGTTTGGATCGGCGGTTACAAGGGGGCCGCGAACAATCACTTTTGTTCGATTCGGTGCTGCGTCAAATTCGCCGAAGCCGCCTTCAGAGCTGGATTCAGAATCCGACCGCCGGCCATCTCAAGAATTGAGCCTTAGGACAGCGTTAATCACCTCCCTATTGTTGCAGCGCATTAGCTCTCTTTAAAGGAGTCATCATGAACCAACAGCTGATTGAACTTTGTCCATTTCGGGAGAAGACGGCCTCCCGCCGGCTGTACCTGGCGATTGCGCGTTCCGATTCTCCGCTCAGCAAGACGGCTATTGCAAAGGCAGCGCATTTGACGGTTGCGAAAACTGCGACGTTGTGCGCCGCCTATGTGAACCGCATGCACAGAGCACCCTTGGATCGCGTCGGTGTCCGCTTGGTCCGGAATAAAGACGGGAACTACATACTTCAGCAATCCAAGCCCAAGCCGAACGCGAAACGCCCTGCGCGCGGTGAGTCGAACAAAAAGACCTTCAAAAGAGCCAAACGTAAGACAGGCACAAGGCCTCAAAAGCACCACAAGTACGAATTGGCGAACATTGAAGCCAATTCTACTTCGTCCCAGCTATCCACCAATTGACGAGTGCCCCTCGAAAGTCCGCAACGAAGTGTTTCATCGAAATTAGGAGAATGTTGACCACCGCCCATGACAATGTAGGCAACGCGGATTCACCGTGGACACCGCGTCGATGCCTGACACAGTAAAGGCCAAAATCAGGAGTCAATCCGATGAGAAAGAATCGCCTCGAAAACCCCTGTCAGCCCGGCAGCGCCGCCCACAGAATCGTCAACGTTCTGTTGAGTTCGCGTAAGCGTCGGCTCCTGGCGAGCGAAATCGCGCTCAGGTCGAAGATCAACACGGACAAGGTACGTCAAGTCGTTTCGGCGCTGCTCAATCCTTTCCACAACGCCCGCATCGCGAAGGCGGGTCTGGCAATCGAACGCGCAAAAGATGGCGGGTTCTTCGTCAGGGCCTGTCGGGCGAAGCCAAATGCGCATCGGCCCGCGCCGAAGTCGGCTGTGACCGTGTCCGAAGTGCCCGCGAGCATGGAGGCCGTCGCCTAATGATCCTCAGTGGCCCTCCAATTCCTCTTGGACGCGTTCTCGCCACGCCTGGCGCCCTGTCCGCAATGGAGCGGTCAGGGGATGCCCCGGCGGAATTCTTGCGCAGACACGAACATCGCGACTGGGGCAACGTCTGTTCGGAAGACTGGGCAAGAAATGATGAGGCCCTTCGTGATGGTAGTCGCATACTGTCCTCTTACTCCCTGAAAGATGGCGCGGTGATCTGGATCCTCACCGAGGCAGACCGGGCCGCAACGACTGTTTTGTTACCTGAGGAATATTAACGACGTCCAGGAAAATTGGACATTCCGGCATTCAGAGGATGAACGATGTACAGGAATAGTGAACAAGCCACACACTCCCCGCCGGCAAACGCAAGAGTCTTGCCGCTCAGTCCTGCACGACCTGAGTCTATCGATGAATTCATCGGCCAGAATCACCTCAAGGCATTGATCCGCACGTCGGTCGCTTCTGCCCGACAACGAAACGCGCCCGTGCCGCATTGCCTGATCACCGGCGGAGCCGGCCTGGGCAAGACAAGCTTGGCGAGACTGATCGCGCTTGAACGAGGCGTGTCGTTCGTTGCGACGACAGCCGAGGCGTTCGACGACTCGGCGGCAGTGAAGGGACTGCTCTCGAGGCTGGACGACAAAGGCTACGATGGTCGCGGGCAACCGAACGGTCTAATCAGCCCGTCGGTGTTGTTCGTGGACGAAGCCCATCGGTTGCCGCGCCAATCTCAGGAGCTCCTCTATGCCGCCGTCGAGGATCGCGTTCTTGACATCCGTGTCCGTGATCCGTTGACAGGGCTGCTTAAGCACTGTCGAGAATGGGTTCCGGCGTTCTCTTTAATTTGTGCATCGAATCGTCCGGGCGATCTGACCGCTTCGTTTCGGGATCGCCTTCGGTTGGAACTCCGGCTCGAACTTTACGATCACAAAGATTCGACCAGAATCGTTCGGCAGGCCTTCACAAAGATGGGTCTGAAATGCGGTCCTGGACCTGCGACTCAAATAGCCGCTCGGGGACGGGGAGTGCCGCGCAAACTCATCAGCCTCTGCGAGCACATTCGCGACATCGCCACCGGCAAGGCAAAGACTTCGGCATCTGCCTCAAAGCGTTTGAGGCCGTCGGCATTGACGCAATCGGTCTGACTCGCCAGGACGTGGAGCTGCTTCGGCATCTCGCCGTCAACGTCGGTCAGCCGCTCGGCGTCAAAACGCTCGCCGCCATGATTCACGAAGACGAAGGGGCCTTGGAGGAAAACATCGAGCCATTTTTGCTCGCAAAAGGATTGATTGCTCGAACGCCAAGAGGCCGTGCGATCACGCCAAATGGAATCGGTCATCTCTGCCAGCATCACGGCTGGCACGCCAACGGAAGGAGCCTCGCATGAGCGCAGTTCTTCGCATACTCGAACGAACTCGGGACGATGACACTCTGGTCATGAATTTCGTCCTCGGCCGCCCGGCGGGCACGCAGCGTGTTTACGCCGGCGAAGTCCGCTCTTTCCTCCTCTGGGCGAACAAGCCCTGCCACAACATCGCTTCCAACGATCTGCGCGGATACATCGAAGCATGTCGGCGCAATGACTTGAAGGCGGCGACGATCCACAAGAAAGCGGTCATCATCAAGGCATTCTTTTCGTTCCTGGTCCGCGAACGAGAGCTCGCCAAGAGCCCCTTGGATCCAGTGGAGACTCCGCCCTGCCCGTCGCCCGCAGCACCACGGGGATTAACACCCGACGACGCAAAGCATTTCTTTTCGGAAATCAAAGGACACTCGATGGCAACATTGCGCGACAGAGCGATGTTCCTATTGATGGCCGCGTCCGGACTTCGAATCTCTGAAGTCTGCGGCTTGTCCATTCAGGATGTTGGCGAAGCCGACGAGAAGGATTGGAAGTCGCTGAGGGTACTGGGCAAAGGGCAGAAGGAGCGCGTCGTCCATGTCTCGCCGGACATATGGTCAGTGGTGCTGTCATATTTGCAGCGGCGGCCTGTCGAGTTGACGGATGAGTCGCCGATGTTTGCAGGCGTGTCGAGAGCAAAGCCGATCAAGTCGATGGCACATGACCACCGGCTCAGCGTCTCGTCCGTCTACGCTCGGTTCAAGCGGTTTGCGAGGAAGGCGGGGTTGTCCGCCGATTTCAGTCCGCACTCGCTGAGGCACTGGTTCGCGTGCGAGGCCGATGCCAGCGGAGCAAGCGTCGAAGCGATCCGGCTGGCCTTGGGTCATGCCGGATTGGGAACGACACAGAAATACCTAAACCGTGTTCGCCGCGGGATCAACGAGGCGTTCGCCAAAGTAAAAGTGCCGAAGCTGGGGTGAATACATTGGACGAAATGCGCAAATTCGATCTCGGCGAAATCATCGCCTGTCCTGGTGTCCTCGGGGCGATCCATCGCGCAAGACGACTCGGTGGTGGGAGCTATCTGACGTATCTGATGCGACACGCTGTTTGCGACTGGGGCGAAGTTTCCGAACATGTGCGGGAACTGAATGATGCAGGCGTTCGATCGTCGGGAGTGCTCCGCAGCAAGTACACGCTTAGGGACGGTACTATCCTTTTGATCGTGACTCAAGGGGATCGATCGGGAACGAAGTTGTTGCTGACCGACGAGAGGTAGGGCATGGGTAGAGGGGGCGGATAATCTTTCTAATATGGGATACCCACAAAAGACGCTGGCTGGTTTCCCAAACAATCCCACCGCATCTCTAAACTTCACATCTCCTTGAAGAGTTCCAGTGAGGTTAGCTTATCCAGAATTCGGGAGAAGCTCTTTTGAATCGACGATCGGCATCCTGACGAGAGGCGTTCGTATTAAACTTAGCAAATCTGAAATCCACCGCAGTATTGAAGGAATTCCGCAAAACCTTTCACATTGTCAACAGCGAATGGATATTCCGCCTCCCAGGCGGGCGCCAGTCCCGCGCCATCACACCAAGGGCATTTTGATTTCTCGTGAATGCCGCTGCCCCCACAGGGATTGCACTTTCCACGGGACGGAAGCGACGCCTGCCACTGCTTGTAACCGCGCGCATACTCCGCTGTGCGCCCGGACTCAATCTCCGCCTTGAGTGCCTTGGCCAACAACAGGCTGTCCTCATCTCCAAGGCCGTCGCCGTCATTGAATTGAGCGCCCGTTACCTTGCAGCAAACGACCGGCGCCACGGTTACGCAATAGTTCCACAAGGGGCGCCACCACCAAACATTGTTGCGAAAGTACTCGCCCTTCTGGCTTTTTGGATTCACTCCGAAAACATCCATTCCCATGACTTGCCTCCGAGTTTTCGCTACGTCGCTCATTGGACGGAGCCGGTTTCTGAAATGGATAATACAAAGCCCATTTCGGAGACTTTGAGCACTGAGTGTATTCTTGAAGCACATGATCCCTGCGGACGTCAGGTTCGAAATCGAACATCCCGCATACGGTTTTCGCCTTGAGCAGGGATGTTGCGTTAAGCGGCTGCTACTCTCGGATTCAATATCAATCGCCCTCCATTGAGGGGCGCAGGAGCCAGAACTCCGCTATGAAAGCTGGCGCAACGTTGATTTTTGAAGGGAGCTTCTTAACTGAGCATCATGATTGCTGAAGAAAACCTGTCTTTTCATCAGCAATGAGAGCCCGAACTCGTCAGCAAATTGGGCGTTCTCGTCAGCAAGTTCTTTCCAACAAAAGTAGTTGACTATTATCTCAAATGCGCGGAATGACCAGATCTATAAAATTGCAAGCTGGCAAAACTAAGGTGCGAATTCACTGAGCGTTCAATTCGGCAAGCCTGGTTGGACGTGTCGCGCAAGATAACGGACTCGCCAAGAGCGAGTTCTGCTTTTACGATTGAGTTTGCGCGTAATCTCAATAAATTGGGCCTGCTATGGGTCTTCCTCGCACATTTGTTGGATTTAGCAGTACGGACATCAGCCATTATTGGCTGATGTGTGCCTGGAAGGACAGTGAACACCTTGATTTCGATTTTTGCGACTGTCAGCTTCAGAGTGAAATCGACTCTGAAGATGAAGACTACATCAAACGAAAATGTCGCGCGCGAATTCATCTGGCGGGCACATACATGATGCTCATCGGTTCCGATACTCGTTACAAGCACAAATACGTAATTTGGGAAGCGGAGGTTGCTAGAGAAAAGAATTGCAGGATCATTGGCGTCAATTTGGACGGATGGAGACGAATCAATACTCAAACATGTCCGCAAATAATGAAAGATATCGGCGCGATGTTTGTTCCATATTCCCCTCAGATAGTCGCCCATGCTCTGAAATATGCAAAAAATAACAATTCGAAGAATTGGGAATTTCGAGATCCCATTTACACCCAGTTGGGCTATGCATTTGATGGCAATCGAGCATTTCGCCCAAAACGTCCCAATCCTTTTGCATAACATGACCAACACCCGAATGTTCCTTGCAATTCACGCCTGCTTGCCAAGAATAGTGAATCCTCCATTCATCTGTGACGATCGGTGGGCTGGTCATGTCGCGTCGAGATCTGACTTTTCGAGTATTCGTCAGCTCAACATTCAGTGATCTTGTCTCAGAGCGAAATGCGCTGCAAAAATTTGTTTTCCCTCGCTTGCAACGGTATTGCGCGCGAAGAGGAGGCCATTTCTTGGCAGTCGATTTACGCTGGGGCGTTAGCGATGAGGCTGGCTTGGATCAGCAGACCATGGCCATTTGCCTGGAAGAGTTGCGCCGTTGCAAAGAGTCTTCGCCTAGACCGTATCTCCTTGTGTTACTCGGCCAGCGCTACGGTTGGCGTCCGCTGCCCGTGCGAATCCCCGCAGTCGACTTCGAGGCTCTTCAAGAGCATATTCCGGACGAGGAAAAACCGCTCCTAGTCGCGGATCGACCGCGGAATGTGTGGCGCGCAGGTCATTCGGCTGAGCGGATTGGATGGTATTGCAAGGACTGCAACGCCGTTCCCAACGAATACGTGCTGCAAAGCCGGTTGATTGAAGTGCCGACGGCTGCATCAGCGGAAGAGCGAAAGGCAATCCGACTCGCCGAGCGGCAAGACTGGGCGCGAATTGAGGCGAAACTGCGTCAACTCTTCTCCGGCGCAATCGCTCGGACGGGATGGAAACCGGACGATCCGAGACGCACGCTCCATGAATTCTCGGCGACACACCAGGAGTTGCTTCTCGCAATTTCTTCGGGAAAGACGAGTGCTGGCCAAATTTTTTGTTACTTCCGCACCATCGACCCGCTGCCCAAGGATGGAACGGCTGACTTGTTTTGTGATTTAGATGACAGTTCCGGAGTGCAATTGGCTAAATTGAAAGCCACCTTTGGCGAGCGGTTGCCTCCTGGACGAATCCATAACTATCGAGCGTTATGGAAGGACGGTGCCCCGCGGGTCAATCTAAAAAAGCTATGCCGGCACATCTACCGCGAACTGAAGCGAACGATCTGCAAGGAGTTCAAGGCTTTTCGTCGCGTGTCAGACCTCCGTCGCGAGGAGCGCGCTCATCGGAAGTTTGCTTTGGAGCGTGCAAACCAATACCTTGGCGGCGAGAGTTTGCCAGGTGAGATTTGTTGCTACGTGAACGGCACGGGCTCATCGCCCTTGGTCGTCACTGGTCCCCCTGGGTCGGGCAAGACGACCTGTATGGCAAAGGGATGGTCACGAATCCGATCGTCCAACACGCCAGGGACCATTCTGCTGGCGCGTTTCCTTGGTGTCACACCTGCTTCGATCGACCTGCGTTCCCTGCTCGGTAGTCTGTGTGCCCGGCTGGGCAAGGAATTGGGCCTAGACCGGCCCATTCCAGGAGAGATGACAGATCTTATTCGAATGTTTTCCGACTTCCTTCAGAGCGTGCCTACCACTCGCCGACTCGTACTGTTCCTCGACGGGCTGGAACAACTTGGCGAAGCAGACAACGCTCGCAGTCTCCGTTGGCTGCCCTGTATCCTTCCCAAAAATGTAAAGCTAATCCTGTCAATTGGCGGGCCTCTGCAGGGATATCAAAACCCCATAGATGACATCTTTGAAACAGCGCGCGCATTGCTTCCGAAGAGCTGCTTCTTTGAATTGGGCCCGCTTTCGCCGGAGGACAGGAGCACGATCATAAGCGCCCGGCTTGCAAGTATCGGGCGAATTCTTCAGGCCGATCAACATGCGCATGTTCTCCAGCGACTCAGTAATTGTCCGATTCCCTTGTACCTTGAACTCGCTTATCAGACAGTGCGGCGATGGAAATCCTATGACGGTTTGCCACCCAATGCAACGAGTCGCGGCCTGGGCGGAAGTGTGATGGCTGTCCTTGGAGATATGCTTGACCGGCTGTCGGCGGACTCGGCCCACGGCTCCGTGTTGGTATCTAAGAGCCTGGCATTCCTGGGCGCTGCGCGTCACGGGCTCTCAGAAAATGAACTGCTGGATCTATTGAGCGCCGACGCAGAAGTAATGGAGGATTTCCGAAAGCGCTCTCCCGAGTCACCTTCTGTGGACCGTCTGCCGGCGGTGATCTGGTCGCGGCTTCATCACGAAATTGATGCGCACCTCGCCTCGCGCACAGCAGATCGATCACGCCTGCTCGCGTTCGCCGACCGGCATTTAGCCCAGATGATCGCCCAGGATTTTTTGCGCCCCAAGCGGCGGGAAGCCGTTCATAAAGCGCTCGCGATCTACTTCGGCAAACAGCCATACGTATTTTCGGATGATTCGGTCAACGTCCGTAAGATTTCAGAACTCCCTTACCAATTCGCACGCGCGGGTGCCCGGACTGATTTAGAGAAAACGTTGTCCGACACGAAGTTTGTTCAAGCCGCCCGCTCTGCTGGACTGCTGTACCAAATGATTTCCGATCTGGATATGGCCGAGAAGATGCTTGCACCGGTTGCCACCGACTACGACCGCTTCCTGGCAGAAATGGTTTTGTCGCAGAATGGAATGAATGATGATGATGCGCTGAGGATGTTGGTCAGCAAAAAGCCGGGTCATCTGCAAGCTCATCGGATGCACGAATTGCGTTTGCGACTCCAAGGTGAGCTGAGGTCCTCAGCAACTCCTACGCCTTCAACCTCGACACGGATCCTGTGCTTACGCTGGGCTCTCGATGGAAAGTCATTTCTGGCTGGCGCGCAAAATGGAACGTTGCTCCACGGTCTTCTCGACGATGATCGCATCGTCCGTATCGATACTGGCTCACAACCGGTGTGCGATGTCGCGATGAACAAAGCCGCAACTGCCTGTGTTTTAGGCTCAAAGACTGTGCGGGTATTACACCCGCTTACATTTGAGAAGTTAGGGGAATACTCAACAGACAGTGCAGTCACGAGGGTCGACTTGAGTCCGGACGGACGTCACGTGGTTGCAACGGGGCAGGCTGAACTGTACCTATGGGGTGCCGGCCTCGTGCCAACCCGTATCGCTTTGACATCACCGCCAGTGGAGCCTGGGCCATTGACGAGCGTCCAAGGTGTCACAGTCGTACAGCAGGATGGAACCGTTCGATCGTGGAATTGGCAGGGTAGTGCTATCGGCGTTCCTAATCACACTGCCGCCGGCTTTGACCGCGCGCACCTTCGTGATGTCGGAATGCCTGTGCTCGGCATCAAACGAATCCGGCTCTTCGGATTCAACTTCGCAAGTCGCGCCACGTGGACGGCGCAAACTGATACGGCGATTCGCATTGTGGGCCAATTGGCAGATGGTTGGCGGTGCGCAACAATTACGACTGACGGTCGCGTCGCGCTTTGGGATCTGGAAAAGGGACATCTCCTCGAAGAGACAGGCCGATTGGGTCTCGCTGTCTGCGGCGGCGAAATTCACCCCGAGACCGGCTTAGCGTGTCTGCTCTGCGCCGACCGCATCGTCGTGTTGGATCTGTTCACCGGCCGAATCACGAGAGTGTGCAGACAACGCGAAATGGACCGTTCAATTTGAGGAATGAATCATGGCAGCATTTGATTCCCACCTGACACAATTGCGGGCGAACCTCGGGATCGGAAGGGCCACAACGTTTGTCTTGCCGAGGCAGGACTGGGGTGACGTGAGCAGTGCAGTAGCGCGCGAGGTAATCGGCGAAGTCGCTCGAATTTCCACTGGAAAGAGTGAGACGCGTGACCCGGCTGTGGCGCGCTTACTTTACCAAGCCGTGGCTCAAGGGCAGACTGCCGAACTTATTCTCGAAGGGATAAACCGCCCTTTCCTAGACTTGCTGTTTCAGTTGACCAAGTCCACGCCTGAGTCGCGCAGAGGACTGATTCGCTGGTCGGAGCGGGTTCATGTTACCGGCATGCCGCCCCTGGTTATCAATCCGGCATTCAACTTCGTGGCATTGGCGCAGCCTGAGCAATTCAATGGCCCGTTGGCCCGGGAACTGACGCGACACACGGATGTGATTCACATCGCCGGTGGCAGCGGACACGACTGGAGCCTCGCATCGGATGAGGATTTGAAGCGATTGACTGGCAAAACGACAGCCAGCGATGCGCAGGCAGGTGATTTATTTGATGAACTGTTACGCCGCAACCATTACATGCTGATTAACACGCTGCTCAGGCTATTGGGCAAGCCCGAACCTCTTCTTGAAAGATACGGTTTGGAGTTATCGAAACATCCCTGGCGCCCTGCGGAAGCGCCGATCTCGGGAAGCGATGAGGTTTTGACTTTTGCCGCCGATACCGGATTCTGGGTTGGCTGCAAGTTGACTGCTTCAGTGTCCCGGCCAATACGGAGGCACCTTCTCAGCTTGCTGAACTCACCGAAAATGCTGCATTCCGCGTATGCCCATCTCCGAGAGAAGTGTGTGTTGACGTTCAACAATCTCACCCTCGCGAAGGACGAGTATCAACTCCTGAAGAAGTATGAAGCCACCGAGCCGATTGCGGACATTCGATGCCTTTGTCTAGACGTCGAGCCGACTGAACCGGCGGCACTGGAGGACCGCGACGCTGCAATCAAGGCAGAACTTGGAAAGATCTGGGACACAATAGCCCGCCGTATCCAACACCAGAACCAGGAATCGGTTTCCGGCGATTTGTTGGACGCAAGGATCCTGACGCGAATCTATCCAAGGATGATGCCTCGTTTCTTGGCGTGGAGCCCGCGAGGCGATCTCCTGACCTATATCGGCCGCGAGGGTGTAACGGCGTGGGATCTGAATCAGCAGAAAGTCAATCTGCTTGTCCCGAAAGTCTGGTACAGCTCGTTCTCATTTTCGCGTTCGGGCGATCGAGTGGTCGGTTGTTGGAGTTCTGGAGGCGGGGAAGTACGAAGCATGCAGCCTGGCTCCGCGCCGCTCCTCGCCTTCGGCGCAGCGAGTGCCGATGTTTGCTACTTCGATTCCGCTGAAAACATCTGGGTTGGCTCATTCAATAATCTGTTCGTCTTCGCACGGGACGGTCGCCAAATTTTGTGTCAACACACAGGCTTCGGTCAACGGATGCCTTTGGGAGTCAACGACATAGTTTTCTATACCGACAGGCGTGACGGAGAGGTGGCAGTGCTCGGCATGAACAAGAGCGGCAGCGTGTCGGCGTGCCAGCTTCGCGGGGACGCTATCGAGTTCCTTTGGGAGATGCCGTTGGGCTCTCAGATTACTTCGCTGTCATGGGATCCCGGGCAGACCCGACTGGCCGCTTCCACATGCGCTGGAGCACTTGCCCTGCTGCTGCCAGGAGGCCGTGAACTGGCCCGTTTCACAACTCAGGCGTCGTCCCGCTTATTGCTTCAAGGGCAGAAACGTGTTGCGTGGGATCATACGGGGAAGTACATCGCAACTACCTTTGGCCGCGAAGACCAGCTCTACGTTTTCGACGAACAAGGGCGAGAATGCCCGGTGCCGGAATTACAGGCCTTCTTGGTCGCATGGCATCCCCACCGTCCGATCTTGGCTGTGGCCTGTATGGGCGAAAAGGATGCCAGAGACGATACTTCCGAGATAGTTCTGCTGGACATGTCTAAATAGCTAAAGCGTCGGGATAGCCGTGCCTTGATTGCCAATGCATTGCAGCTACGCGATTCAATTCGTCTAAAGCCGGATTTCAAGCTAATAGGATACCCAAGCTTGCTGACAAGCTAAGGGATTCGGTCGATTGTCAGCGGAAAGTCGTCGATTGCCCACCCCGATTGTCGGCACTTTCTGCACTGGGAATTGCGGCGCGCGCGGTGGATTGCGTTCTGAATGTTGAACGTCGCCCGCCGCTGAGTTAGCATTCTCCGCATGATCCCGCGTGACGATTCCAACCCGCAGAGGCTCCCCGCCGGCGGAGAGGAAAATGAGCTCATCTTCGTGAGTTATGCAGGCGCGGACAAAGACGTAGCCGAGTGGATCGCCTACGAAATCGAGGAAACCGGACGGCGCGTCATCATTCAATGCTGGGACTTCAACTTTCACCAGAGCTTCGTGACGCAAATTGACAAAGCGCTCGCCAGCAGTGCTCGCGTCCTCGCCGTGCTCAGCAAGCGATACTTCGAGAGCGCGTATTGCCGCGCCGAATGGGAAACCGCCTACAAGAGCGACGCTGACGGCGAGAAAGGTTCCCTGCTCGTCGCCCGCATCGACAAATTCAACCCAATCTCCATCATCCAACGCTACCCACGCGAAGACATCTTTGGCGCGCCGGAAGACGAACTTCGCACACGTCTCCGCCGCCTCCTTCAGCGCGGACGGCGCAAACCCGCGCGGCATCCCGTACTTCCGGGGGGCCTCGCGACCGGTCCCATCTCGCAACTGCCCCCCGCCCAGCGTCTGCGCGTCGCGTTCCCCGATCGCCTCTGCGTTCCGCCGCTCCCTCCAAACAAACATCTCACAGCCCGCGACCCTGAGCTTGCTGCGCTCGAGGACGCCGTCGCGCACCACCGGGATCATGATGCGCCGCTCGCCATAGTTCTCACCGGACAAGGGGGCACCGGCAAAACCCAAATCGCCATAAACTACGCTCACAAACTCGTCGGTACTTATGTTCCGATCTACTTTATCAATGCAGAAACCCGTGATGCTCTTCAAAATGGAATCGCCGCACTGGCAGACATTGTTCGCGGCTCTCCTTCCAAAAATGGCGCGGGCGGCTCCTCCCTTAGATATAAGCAAGTTCTCAATTGGCTTAAGGAAAATGGCGGATGGCTCTTGGTATTTGAGAATATCGATGACCTCACAGCCGCCAGGGAAGTCCGCGGCATTCTTCCTCTCCACCGGGACGGACTCGTCCTCATCACTGCCCGCTATAACTTATGGAACGACCAGCGTTACAAGCGCATATTTTTGGATTGTTTCAGTGAGAAAGACGCCGCCCGCTACCTCCATCTTCGGGTCACACACAACGCGGGAACGGACAACGACGCACGACAGCTCAGCGCAACCTTGGGCCACTTACCCCTTGCCCTTGAGCAAGCCGCCGCCTGCATCTGCCGGCTCAAGCTCACTTTCGTCGATTTCCGCGCCCAGATTCTAAAAGGAACACCTTTGCTCGGCAGTGAGGAAATTGAAGCCGAAACACGCTATGAACTTGCTGCCGACGCCACTTGGCAAAAGCAACGCCCTCACCTCTCAAAGCTCGCGCTGGAAATCCTAACCTTATGCAGCCTATATTCTCCCGAGTACATCCCCCGCGAACTTCTCACCGCCAGCGATTCGGTGGACGACCTCAAGCGTGTCCAGCGTGAAGCCGCCCTCGCGGAACTGGCGGCTCTCAGCCTCATCCAGCTCAGCACTATCGACGTTACTATCCACCGCCTGATTCACTCGCCTGTTAGGAGTAGCATCCCAAAGAAACAAGTCCGTCGATGGGTTCGCAAAGCCCTTCGACAGCTCGCCACCTATATGAAAACATTTGCATTCTCGTGGGCATACGCCTCTTGGAAGCGATGGGGATCGCTCCTCCCGCATGCCCGAAAATTATTAGACACTGCTTGGGAAATGGAATTGATCGAACAACCTTTCCCTCACATCGCCCACGAAGCCGCCAACTACCTCTGGGTCTGTGGCGACTACAACGAGGCAGAGGTACTCCATTGGCGGGCAATCAATGCCCTTAAAAAACTCCCCAGCACGCAAGCTGGGCAAATCGCCCGCCCCTACCGCGGCTTGGGCAGATGCCACCGAGCACGCAATCAATTTGCCGAAGCCGAGAAGTACTTCCGCCGAGCCCTTGCCTTCGAGAAAAAACTCGAGCCCGATAACCCCAACAACCGCGGCTCTACGCTGCGCGCCATCGGCGACACCCGTTGTGACCAGGGTTACTACGCCAATGGGGAAAAGTGGTTCCGCAAAGCCCTTCAACTTCACAAACGCGCGCGTCCCCGCGTATCCCATGAAATCGCATCCTCCACAAGCAGCCTCGCCGGCGCCGTTCGCGAACAAGGACGCTATCTTGAATCCAGGCAACTGATGGAAGAAGCGCTCCGAATTCGCGAGGAAGCCGCAGAACGTAACCCGCCCGGACTTGCCCGCGCAAAAGGAAATCTCTCCAAAGTGCTCCGCTTCCTCGGCTGTTTTGACCAGGCGCTGCAACTCGCGCGCGAAGCACTCGCCATCCAGGAAGCCAACCACTCCACCGATCACCCTGATATCGCGCGCAGCCTCGGCCATGTCGCAATGGCACTATATGACCTGGGTCGATTCGATGAGGCAAAGCCACTCGCAGGTCGCGCCCTCGAAATCCGTGCCCGTGTCTTCGGCGAAGACCACGCTGGAACCGCCACGGCCCACAACAACCTCGCCCGCCTGCTCCATGCAACCGGCGACCTTGATGGTGCCAACGTGGAGTTCCTCAAGGCACGCAAATCCTGTAAAAAAAGCCTTCGCGAAGACCACAACAACCATGCCATTATCCTCGGCTGTCATGGCCTGTGCCTCTGTGACTCGCGTCGGTTCGCCGATGCCGCGCGCCTACTTCGCCAAGCCCTTGTTGTCCGCGAGAAACAACTCCCAAAGTCTCACCCCTACTGCGGCATGTCTCAATATCAACTCGGTCATGCACTCACCGTCATTGGCGAATTCCGCCGGGCAAGAACGCATCTCATCTCCGGGATAAAAATCCTCATCCAAGCGCCTGAATTCGACCGTAGCCACCTCGCCCTCGCCCATTGGCGGCTTTCGCAGTGGTATATAGCCTGCGGCAAAGTAGACGGTGCGCTCCGCGAGGGAAACGAGGCCCTTGCCATCATGGTTAAGGCGAAGGGCGCGAAGCATCCCGATGCCATCGCGATTCGTAAATGGCTTGGCGACCTCCCTCGGCGGTCCGCTTCCTCACTGCCCTCCAGCGCAATTCAATCGCCTGAAACTTCGCGCCCTTCTCCTGGCAATAAGCGCGCAGACGTGAAAGAGTGTTCTCCTACAGGGCGTCGCTGAACGTCGAGTTGACGAAGACACGAAGACGCGGAAGTTAAATCACGCCGTTCCAATCTGTATCTCACCGGCGCGCCCGGAAGCGATAAGCCGGCCCTGCATGCGTACCTCAGCCGGCACGCGTCGCTTTTGGAATCGCCGATGATAATGCTTGTCGCGCATTTCGCGGGGGAGTCCTGATGGTCTCAGCGTCGCCGCCGGCGCCATAGACAAGACCATTCGCCTTTGGGATTCCATTCCGGCCGCGGATCGAAAGTCTGCTACGAACACAAGGCCACCTGCAACTATTCGGTTTTTACGCGCGATGGCAATTGGCTGTCTGACGGTCTCACTGATGGCACCGTCGCTGGCCAGAACTGGCGGGAGAGCATCATCCGCCATCGCTTGAGAATGCCCGATGGCAGCGGAATAAAGATTTCCAGAAACCCGGACGTGCCGTTGGGTAGGTGGTTCCAGGAAATCTGATTAACTCCGCGACAAGCTCTCTATCGGCTCTAAGAGTAACTCGCGATAGAGACGGGAATACTCAGTCGCGGTATAACGCCACGAATAGTCCTTAGACATTGCCCGCCTCATCATATCTGTCCACACACCCCGGTCAGTTAAAAAAAGTTCCCTGGCTCGATGAAGGCAGTCGGTAAGAGCTGCTGCGCTGTATTCCTGAAACTTAAATCCAACGGTCGCGTCGACGGTTTCATCGAGTCCGCCGATGGCTCGAACTACGGGAATGGTGCCATAGCGGAGCGCAAATAGCTGGTTCGATCCGCAAGGCTCCCACCTGCTTGGCATCAGAAACACGTCGCAACCGGCCATGATCCGGTGGGCAAGCGCATTGTCCACTGTGAACACCGCAGCCAGTCGGTTCGGATAGTCTGCAGCCATTCTTTGAAGTGCGTCTTGAATGGCAGACTCTCCGTTTCCGAGAATTACGAACCGAAATCCACTTTTCAACAAGCCGGGCAGCGCTTCAATCTGAATATCAAATCCCTTTTGAGCGGCCAATCGCGTAACCACCCCAACAACTGGCCCGTCATCGATCGCTCCAGAAAGACCCACTTCATGCAACAACTCCTCTCGGCAGATTTTCTTGCCGCCGAAGTCGTTGGCCGAGTAATTGGCCCGTAAGTGCAAATCGGTTTCAGGATTCCAATTCCGATAGTCGACGCCATTAAGGATCCCCCGAATCACCGCGCGGCGCGTCCGGAACACACCATCAAGCCCACATCCCCATTCGGGCGTTTGAATTTCTTGTGCGTACCTTCGACTGACGGTCGTAACAGCGTCGCTATAAAGAACGCCACCCTTGAGCAAATTGATCCTACCGTAGTATTCGATCGCCTCGGAGTTAAACAGGGACTGGTCAAGCCCGATGTCCGCTAGGCTGGATTCAGGAAAAATTCCTTGAAAGGCGAGATTATGTACCGTAAACACCGTTCGAGTTCTCGAAAATTCAGGTCGGCGTGACGGTGACGAGCGCAAATAAACTGACGCGAGTGCAGCCTGCCAGTCATGACCATGGATGATCGACGCGTTGTACATGCGACGATCGAATTCCAAGGCAGCTTGCGATAGCACCGCGAATCGAACGTGATTGTCCGCATAGTCGGTTCCGAAGGCTCCGTAGATTGCTTCGCGATCGAACAGTTCGGGACAATCAGCAAAATACCACATGACATCCCGAAGTTTTGTACAATAAATCGATACCGGGTACACAGTCGGGCCAAGAGAAACGGAGAAATTTGCCAATACGCAATGATCAGAATAGGGGATGGCAGAGCGGTAGCGTGGCAACATTACGGCCACCTCCTCCCCGAGGTGACTGAGCGCAGTGGGCAACCCTTCCATCACGTCGGCCAAACCGCCCGTTTTAGCGAAAGGATCTGCCTCGGATGCTATCATCAAAACTCTAGACAAGAATCAAGCCCTCCGTCCCGTTCTGCCCGCCTGATGCGAACGCATGTCGGCGATTTTGGTGCTTAGCTGATCTGTTAGCCGTTGGAAATCTGCGACCGAATAAACCAGAATGCGGTCGCCAAGGAGGTCAAAGGGTAGATCGCCCGGTTGCGCCGACTGCCCAATGAGGATGACATCCAACCCCACGGAGTCCGCCAGCCCGAGTTCATACATCACATTTGGGTTGCGGCCTGTGACGTCAACGATGACGAATGCGGCTTCACACATCCCGACCCAGCTATCCCGCATAACCTCCCGGCCGGAGCGTCGATCCGCCCGCTGCGAAGTCATTCCATGCCGTTTGAGCGCTTGAGCCACCGCTTCATCGACCTGTGAGGCCCATGTGGGACCGAATGGCATTAGGATAAAACCGGTGTTTCGGTGTACGCGCACCCGTGTCCGCCCGAGGTGGGGCCGGACGCACATCTCTTCGGGTTTGGCGAAGCTCTGCGAGTGCATCAAACCGCAGTAGTTGTCATTTTCTTTCTGCAGGCGCGAACACTCGTAGTTCAGTTCCTCGACATCGATTTGTAATTGGTATGCCCGGTCCCTCTCGGCTTCGAGCAGGCGCTCAATCTCCATCAGCTTCTTTTCAAGACCTCGCATTTCATCTTCGTGATCCATAGAAGTTCCTCAACTGACCTCTCAGTCGCGAAGAAAACGACATCGGTGTATTTTATGCCGTGCCCGTTCTAGCTCGAGTCGTTAAGTTCCACAAGTCGCTACGCCCAATTATTGCTAGCTTTGTGCTTGGCGGTTGACTTATGGCACTTTTAGTGCGCTGGACGCAAGAGCGAAAAAACCGCACCATTGCTACATTAACCGCGGTCCCGCCAACAGCCATCGCAGCATCAACGCTTCGGCTACACTGTCTTGCCGAAATTGTTTGTTTTGGCGCCGTAGCGCGACTGATCGGCACTCTCAAGACGATTCCCTTTTGCGATTTCACTGCAGAACTTGAACGAGTTGCCGCCTCGTGGAGTGGGACGCATCAAGCACAACCGCGCGGAGCTGCCCGACATTTATGCGCGTGTCGCCCGCGTAGCTGACCTTTTAGGAACAGGTGGGATTGGGTCAAATGCGCGCGCTTATTCGACCGTGACCGTCCTGTTGCCACGTCGAATTGACCAATGCTACGAATACCGCCTACATTTTTGCGCGATACGCGAAGTATATCACGGTCGGCCATGTCGGTCAATCAGGATAATAGGTAACTACATTCCAGCCTCTAATATAAAAATAATCATTTTTCAACTCGTCTCTTGGACGCGCGATTGCTGTTAGGCAAACCTCATGGGACTGTCCCATAGGGCACAACAGAGAACAAGGAGAATACAATATGAACAGACGACTACCTTACCAGAGTCCAACCGAAAAGCTTTTGCGCTCCTACGGCGAGTACCGTTACGGAATTGGGAAGCTTCAACAGAGGGAACAGCCTAATCGCGTCCCGCAAACACTGGCCGAATTCGCCAGCGCGCGGAACATGAAGCTGGTTCTCGGCAAACGAAGGGAAATCCCCGCGACGCTGTTGGAGGATCATGGCGGATTCTCTCCGATTCGTTGGGGAGTCATTGCAGAACCGCGCGAGATCGAAGGCGACCCGACGCGCGTAACGGCGGTCGTCGGATAGACGCCCTCCGCATCATCGCCACCGAGCCGGGAGCAACTGCCATTACCTCGAATCGATCGACGTTGACGGGCGGACATGGTGCGCGGGCGAATCGACGATGCAAACAACGGTCGGCTCTCGCACCGTCTCGGGCGGACGCAACTGGCTGGTCGTCGCGCTGAGCTGAGTGCTGATGCAGATGGAGATCGATGCCAACGAAGCGGAATATCAAGCCAAGCGTGCTGTCCAAAATCCTGTGAACAAAACGACCTCGCTGAGATAGGGAGATTGAGATGAAACAGAAAAAGGCCGCAAGTCCCGCGCAGATCCAATACATCATCGCGCTGGGAAATGATCTGCTGGGCATTGACGAACGACACATGACCAGCAAATGGGCGCAGGGCGTTGCGAAGCTACTGGGTACATCGGCTTCGAAACTGAGGCGCGTTGCCTACGATTCCTACGCGGCCTCATCCCTGATTGACAAGCTTAAAATGGCGCAACGCGGTGCAGAACTTAAGGAGAAATCCAAATGACCGAGTACGAGATTGAATGCCCCCTCTGCGACCGGGTCGCGACCGACGTTCCTGGTGCGATCGGATGGACGCAATGCAGTGCATGCGGAGACTGGTTCTGCATCGGTGAACGGCCGCGGGCTAAGTGGCGGGTGTCCATTGAGACCTGGAACGGCAAGCGCCAACATTGGAATTATGCCATGCATTCCGAATACAACAGCGAGGCAGAGTTCCAGCGCGCATGGGACGAAGCCTGTCGGCTTGCGGGCGAATCAGATTCGCCCGTGGCGTTGAGCGCCGTCCGATACGCGGACAATGTCCGCCGTCACGAGAAGTTCGGATCGAAGCAATTCCTGGACGAGCAACGGCAATGCTATGAAGTAGTTCTCAAGACGCTGAAGGCGTCGTTGGAGAATGCCAATGCCTGACCAAGTTTGTGTTCTCGATAACGGGCGACCCGATCGCAACGGGGCGCGGGCGCGCCGTTCCGACCATGACGCGCCGCACCGCCTCGGCGTTAATTTTTGCGGGGCGGAGGCGCAACCTCCGCCGAGGCGTTCACGCCCGCTATCACCACGTCTGGCGGGAGGTAGTGGTTCCGCAGATGCAGGCATTACAAGCTTCTGGGCAGCCAGCGAATAGCGCTCAACCCGCACTGGAAAACGTTCTGGACCCATCCCCAATGCGCCACACAAAATTAAAGCATTTCAAGTATGCGGCCGTAGAGGGTGGGGGTATGCCGTGCAGCGTTTCCTTTCAATATGGGTACCCAAAAATGGGACTCCCCGAGATGGGATTCCCGCGAACACCGGTGACAATGAGTTGGCAGTTTCGCTGAATGGAGCAATGGACATGCATCACTTGCGTTTATGCCTCTGTTCGCTCGCCATCGTCTTCGCTGCGCTGACAACTCCGTCGGATGCGGGCGAAAAGCCCAACATCGTCTTCATTCTTGCCGACGACCTCGGGTATGAGACACTGGGCGCGAATGGCGGCACGTCCTACAAGACGCCGGTGCTCGATCAACTCGCGGCAGGCGGAGCGCGCTTCACCCATTGCTTTGCGCAGCCGCTTTGCACACCGACTCGCGTGCAATTGATGACGGGACGTTCAAACGTCCGCAACTACATCAACTTCGGAAACATGGACCCTCAGGCCGTCACGTTCGGCAACCATTTCCAACAAGCCGGCTATGCGACCTGCATCGCGGGCAAGTGGCAGCTCGGAAAAGACCCCGCATTACCGAAGAAATTCGGGTTCGACGAACATTGCCTGTGGCAGCACACCAGGCGCCCGCCGCGCTACGCGAACCCGGGACTGGAGATCAATGGGGTCAAGAAGGACTACTCAGGGGGTGAATACGGCCCCGATGTCGTGAGCGAATACGCGCTGGATTTCATCGCACGCCACAAGTCCAAGCCATTCCTTCTCTACTACCCAATGATGCTCACGCACGCCCCTTTCCAACCCACACCGGAGAGCCGGGGCTGGGATCCCAAGGCGCACGGTGAAAACGTCCTTCATGCCGAGGCGCACTTCGGCGACATGGTGGTCTACATGGACAAGCTCGTTGGCAAACTCTTAGCCAAACTCGACGAGTGCGGACTGCGGGAGAACACGCTGGTTGTGTTTCTCGGCGACAATGGGACCGGCCAAGGAGTTCGCTCTATGATGGGTGAGCGCGTGGTCATCGGGAGAAAAGGCAGCACCGTCGATGCCGGAATGCACGTGCCCCTAATCGCCAGTTGGCCGGGCCACATTGCCAAAGGCACCGTTTGCGGCGACCTCGTGGACAGCACTGACTTTCTCCCCACCTTATGCGAAGCCGCCGGATTGAAAGCAGCCGAGCTGGCAAAGCTCGACGGCCGCAGTTTTTTCCCGCAACTGAGCGGCGAAAAGGGCAACCCTCGCCCTTGGATTTATTCGTGGTACTCGCCCCGCCAGGGGAATGACACGAGCGTGCGGGAGTGCGCCTTCGATCAGCGCTTCAAGCTCTACCGCACGGGCGAATTCTTTGATCTTCTGCAAGATGCGGACGAGATAACTCCGCTCAAAGTTTTCACTCTCCCCGGGGATGCCGCTCAGGCAGCAGTCCCTTCAAGGCGCACTCGACCAATTCAAAGGCGCCCGACCGGCCCACCTGCGACCGTAAACAAGGCACTTGGCCCGTCCCTTCGCAGACGGCTACAAGAAAGCCAGGCCTAAATTGAGCTTTCGACGGTTTCCGACCCCACTTCCATGCCAGAAAACTGTGTTTTGTCGGCACGATGCATATCAATTTATCATGGCAATACCAGGTTTGCTGGCATGGTTATTCTTGGCGCTAAGGGACAAAATACTCCACGAGTTGGGTTTTCTGGACAGGTCGCCGAGCAGTTCTGTGAGAAACACCTGTCTTTCCCTCAGCGACGAGAGCCCGAACGCATCAGCAAATGAGGCGTTCTCGTCCGCAGGTTCTTTCCAGTAACTCGCTGGGCGCAGGGCCATGCGCCGATCTGCCCGACCGCAGTCTAAGTTGAAGCTTCTCCTGAATTCTGGAGAAGCTCCAACCAAATGCCACGCGCCTTGCCTCAACAAATTAGGATCGCATGCGGCCCTATCTATCACCAGCCGATCATGGTGACATGGGGTTCGGGGATCGCACTTGTCCGCTTTGCCACATCGCCACATCTTTAATCCGCCGCATTTTCAACGAACACAGCACGGTCATTCACGCGGTCAGCGTCGAGGCGTCGCCCAGGCGCGTGTTGTGAGGTACGCATCGAATGTCGGCACGGGGACTTGCAATATCAACAGTTCGATCAATAATGGGAGCGACATCAGCAATGCTGGACGGAAAGGAGTCTCCATGCAAAACTTAATTAACGGACTCATTTCTGGCTTCGCTGTTGCCTTGTTGGCGGTCGCATTTCAAGCCGTCTATCTTCCAACGCGCGTGTTTTTTATTGGTCTTGCTGGGATTTACTCGTTTGCTCCCTTTGTCGCTCATTCCATTCTTTCATATGGATTAGGTTGGTGCTTGGCAATCGGAGCGTCTGTAACGACATCGATCGGCATTTCACTTCTTTGCGAATGGGGCAATCATGCGCGACTTAGCAGGAATCGAGCTACGGCGGCAACACACCTCATCGCTTCGCTGGGAACATATATCCTTCTTGTCCAAGTCGCATCCATGATTTGGGGTAACGATACCAAGACACTGAGCAGGAACATGGATTTCGTGACGCGAGTAGGAGATGTGTTAGTTACTGGCGCGCAATGGACAACATTTGTAACGGCGGTTGTGCTACTTGCCGGATTCGGTTTACTCATTAATCGCTCAAGATTGGGGCTTCGATTGCGCGCAATGGCCGATAATCCTGCACAGTTTGCCCTGTACGGATACAATGTAAATTATCACCGGCTTCTTGCCTTCGCATTGGCAGGATTATTTGGCGCTGCGTCCGCGCTAGTTACCGCTAACGACATCGGATTTGATCCGCACACGGGATTGCCTGCGGTGTTGCTGGCAGTCGTGGCCGTCATTGTTGGCGGCCGGGGTTCATTCGTCGGTCCCGTCATTGGCGGACTGCTCCTCGGATTTTTGCGTGCCGAGGTTGTTTGGTACCTTTCGGCACGATGGCAAGAGGCCGTTACCTTTGCACTCCTTGCGCTCGTACTATTGGTTCGGCCATATGGACTCGTTGGGCGCCAGATGCGTTTGGAGGCGACCGCATGAACTACCTGCTCCATCTGCTCGTCTATCTAGATATTTATATCATTGTCGCTCTCAGCTTAAACCTAGTGGTCGGCTACTGCGGCTTGCTGACGTTAGCGCATGCGGGATATTATGCCATCGGCGCTTATACTTACTCGTTACTTGCATTAAAATGCGGGTGGACTTTCCTACCGGCTGCCACAGCGGCTGCTGCGCTCTCGGCAGCGTTGAGCCTCGCGGTTTCTCTGCCCTCTTGGAGGTTACGCGGAGACTTCTTTGTATTGGCAAGCCTTACCGTACAAGCGCTCATTTTCAGCGCCTTGTACAATTGGTCCAGCGTTGACGCGCCGATCGCCTCATGGCGAAATCTTACGAACGGGCCTATCGGCATCAGCGGAATTCCGAGACCGCAAGTATTTGGTTGGACAATCGATTCCCCTACGTCCCTTGCACTATTTGCGACAGTAGTCACTTGCGCAGTCGCGGTTATACTTTGGCGGATAAAGTCCTCACCTTGGGGACGGCTCATGTTGGCAATGCGTGAGGACGAACTTGTGGCTCGCGGACTGGGCAAAAATACGCGAATGGTAAAGGTATACGCATTTGCGTTCAGTAGTGCGCTCGTCTCCATTGCTGGCGCCTTATATGCTTTACACGTCCGCTACATCGATCCATCTTCGTCCTCGCTGGACGAAAGCATTCTGATGCTCAGTATGGTCATCGTTGGGGGAGTTGGAAATTTCCGGGGCCCGATCGTTGGAGCTGTTATACTTATTTTACTTCCCGAAGTTCTTCGCTTTCTTGCCTTACCCGATGCGCATGCGGCAAATCTTCGCCTGCTCATTTATGGAATTCTCTTGATAGTCATGATGCACGTTCGCCCTCAGGGCGTGGCTGGAGAATACCGGTTGCAATAAGCGTTCCCCGCGGCGAGAACGCTCAGTGTCGATTGATCAGACGTGCCAGCGCTAAGATAACGCCAAAAAGCACCTGCGTGACGCAAAGCGGGCGAAGAATATTTACCACCAGATAATAAGAAACGGGTTCCCATGTTGCTTGTTTTGAAATTGAATATAGTACGAATCCTAAGATTAGTGAAAGAACAACTGCTGTCCATCCGAGGAATTTGCTCAGTGTCAATGTCCGAACGTGAAACTCGTGGCCCGTACTCGACGGCATCTTTTCACAGGCTATCTCGATCTGGCGCTCCAGACCTTGACACTTATCTTTTAGTTCTTTAACCATCTGCTTGATTTGTGCGATGTCATTGTTTTCTGGCACGTGTTACCTCCGCTGTTAAGCCCTAGAGACAATGCGGTAAAGGTTGGAAATGAGTAAACCTATGTGTAGGTATCCCCACAATACAGAGACGACTGAGACAGTGACCTTATAAGCTACTCCCACATCCTTGTTCTCTGGCATAAAAGGAGATCCTCCAACAAACGAATTTACCGAGAGTGACAAGCTTTTCGCCCATCCCAATTCCGGATCGTTGTTGAGGAACGCAAAAAAGAACACTGCGATCCAACCGAGTATCGCTCCAAAAAGTAGCGGCATGGATCCCACAAGTTTCTCGATATAAATCCGAAATGGCCAAATTGGTATGGCTCGATATCCCAGTCGTCTAGCCCAAGTCGCGCGGTGCAAGTCGCGGATCGTGCGCCGACACTTTTCCGCAGCATCCAACTGATCGTTATCCCGAAAAATTGTCAGTAGCCGGCTGACTAGGATTAACTCTCCGTTCAACTCTGACGCGCCGCGGCGCATAGGACTAAACCACTCGCCAAGCGTATACATTTCTCTTTTGATTTCGTCGAATCTGGGCGTCAGGTCGATGCCGAGTTCGACACCGCCAAATTGGCATTCTGCGATCACCTCAAAGCGGTGCTTTAGTTCCAAAGCGTCACGTGCGGTGGTAGGGGTGCGATCTCCCAGCAATTCCTGGGCAATTGACGCCATCACCGCGCCACGGACGGCTTCCGGTACATTGCTTACACCCGCAATGTGCCGCTCGGCCCTAGCAATAAGATGCTCTGCTACTTGCAGGAGTCTACCGGGAGCACTGTGGCGTGATTGGTTGTCTCCGGCATGATCGACTAATCGCGCGGGGGGCCAAATGTACCCTGGCGCGTGTCCTCTTTGTTGGTGGCCGTCCTCGTCGAATGCGGCCAACTTGTCGATAAGCTCTGTCTTCTCCCACAGTGCAAAAATGCCTGGAATTGGCTTAAGTACGACAATTCCGCCACGATCTGTTACTTGCAATTCACGCAAAACGGCGGCATTGGAAATATCTTGCGGACCAATTACTGCTCCACGATGATGACCCGTTGTAACAAAATATCGTCGGCCGACTTTCTTCAGTCCTTTTGCGCTGCACTCGCCGCGCTCCTTTAGATTCGAGTAGTGATGCTCATTGCTGCGGTCTGCGAATCCCAAATACATATCTTCCAGAGTCAGCGCAGCTGGCTTTGAATTCGGCTCATCAAAAATCTTATGAAAAAGTCGATCCGAGTTTACCGCCCAAGCACGGAAGCCAAATCGATAGCAAATGTACGCATTGAAATACGCATACGTTGCCTCATCGTCGATCGCCGCAGCCCACTCCGGACGCATGGGGATATATGCCGCGTCACTTCCCAATCCCGTTGCCTTTGCTCTTTCCCTGACCCAATCGCGTAAGCCTGTGCCATCGAATAGCGGATTTCCGAGCACCCCCCCCAAAAATGCCTCTAAGCCATGCCATTGTCCAATGGGCTCCCAAGAATCATCGTCCTGCAGTCCGCAGGATACGCCAAATATCCATCGGACTTCTGGAAATGCCAGAATCAGCATGGCTATTGCTGCGTTCCAGGTGTCACTGCCGATTGGATTCAAATCGGCCGGACGCACTGTGTCCACGAGTATCACACATTCATCCTGCGGAATCCGTACGTCGCCCAAGTGCCCTTCAATCCATCCCGACACTTCGCAGAAAGCATCGCTTGCTTGCACTTCGCCTGCGACATTTGTTAATTTGGCTGGGATATCGTCCGCTTCTTCGCCTAAACGCAAAGCTGCCACGGCGCGCAGGGCGTCTCGCGAGAATTCACTTTGTGCGAGTATCAGTGCATGTTGCATGACTTAAAGCTTCCCCCGCTCTGCGGCAGCTACGTGTTACTCCATGTCAGGTGAAGTTTGTTGTGTTCCCGCCCTAACTAGCAGGGACTTCGGCCTCAATTTAATTGCCTTTTGGTACGCCTCCAAAAGGTCGCCCTCTAACTCCTGCTCCAAAGGACCCAACAGGCGTTTGATAACGTCAGCCGCTTTGGATGCAGTTAACGCGTCGTTACCGGTGAGTAACTTAACGGCCGGATGTATCTGAATCTGTCCTTTAGGAAGCTTCGGCGTTTTATATTTTGTGGCGTCCAACGCAACTTGAAGCATCCGCGAAATAAGCCGTGTAGTCTCGCGCTGCAGAATATCTAGCTTTCCCGCCCATGCTTCCGTATTTGTAGAATCAAAGGTGACCTTCTCAATCTGCCTCAAAAGGTGGCTCAAGTCCACGCGATCGGAGGTAATTTTATACTCGCCTTCATGGCTGTGGGCGCCGTTGATCGCAGTTTTGGCAACATTCAAACTCAAATGCGATGCAACAAGATATTCTACGTCTGGATATCTGGACACCGCCGCGAGAATAACGCTTTGCATCTCGCGCACATTGCCCGGCCATTGGTATGCTTTTAGAGCGCTAAGTGCGTCAGGAGTCACTTCGCGCCGGCGAGTTCCAGGTCGCGTAGCCTCGGCGTCTCGAACGAACTTTTCAACCAGAAGCGGAATATCCGTGAGTCGTTCGCGCAATGGCGGCAACCATACCATTCCGTTGCGCCGAAGGCGGTCGAGAAGATCGCGACGAAATAGGTGGGGGTCATCTTCAATTTGAACATTCGTTGCTGAAAGAAAGCGCACATCGACAGGAATCACCTGGCGCCCGCCGACCTTGATAATCTTGCGATCTTGAAGCACACGCAACATTGCAGCCTGAACCTCTGGTGGCATGTCAGCAATTTCATCCAAAAATAGGTCGCCACCCTTAGCCGACTCGATCATCCCCGTCTTTCCATCAACCCCGGTCGCGGTGCGCGGCTGAATCCCAAACAGTTCAGAAGAGAATAGGTTTTGAGTAAATACTGCGGAATTAACGACAACAAACGGCCGAGTTGACTTATCACGCGACGCGACGCGATGCAGGTAGCGAGCCATCAACTCCTTGCCAGTGCCACGCTCCCCACGTATCAGCACATTCTCTCCATGCCCTGCAACCCGCCGCGCTTCGCGCAACGCAAGCAAAACTGGCAGCGAATTCCCGACAATCTCGCCCTCCGAGTCTGGCACGAGACCGTGACTCCAGAGCGCCGACTCGAGCAATTCTGGAGCGCGCAGATCGCTGCGGTCAATAAATCCTAGCGCTCCGCGCCGGACGAACTCCAAGTTCACCTCCTCGCGCGGCTTGCTCGATAGAATGAAGACGGGCAATTCGGGAAATTCCCGGTGAATCGTATCAAGCAGTGTCATCCCAAAATATGCTTGAGGGTTATCGTCCCTAGCGCGCCCCTCGGGCATTCCCTTCGTCCGTCGATCACTCTCCCGAGTCACTGGTCCCGTATAGAAGCAAAGATCAAGCAATAACATTGCCCACGGCAATCGGCCTTCGCCCAGTGCATTACTCCAACCCTCTCGAACCTTGGATAGCGAGCCTTCAAGATCATTTTCGACCACCGTACCAATGCCGGAAGTGGAAGGAGATTGACCGCGAAAGAACACGGCCTCAGCCACTGGCTTCAAAACCTTCTGCCGTGTGGCGCGCGCTGCCGCGTCGTTGGTCGCATCTTGCCACAGAAAATGTGCGCATAGATTCTCACGGTCCGCATTGCGTCCGCCGGCAACATTTCGACCGAATAGGTCGTCGATGATTAGAAGTCGAGGGAGCATTTTGGGCAACCAATTCACCATTTCGATCCGGAGCGCTTCAACGCTGCGGGGCACCGCATCACAAATCATCAGGGCTTGGATCAGAACAGATACTTCGATGCAGCCTCGCTACTGACATTTTAGGCACCGTTGCCGAGAGCCGAGAACGCCATACCGACAGAGACTGCTGCCGATTGTAGTTCAATGAGGTAAAGAAAAGCTTTATCTCCGGCATTCGCGAGTTTGACATGCGCTGTGGATTTAACAAATAGCTGCACCTGGGCATCCAGCGATGCTAGCGCCTCCTTCGCCTTAGTCACACGCACATCGGGTTTCACTGCTTCGGCCCAACGCCGGTGCGCGAGTTCGGCCAACCAATCAGTCAATTCCGAATCTAGGTTCGTTCCAAGGATCTTTGTTACTTGCTCTCGTGGGCTCGCGGCCTGCAAATGGTCATCTAAGAGTTTTTGGGCTTCGGCCTTTCGGAGTGGCCATTCGGCGAAAAGGGCCTCCAGATCATCGCCAATCTCGTCATCCTTGACGGCTCCCTCCAGCACCTTTCGCGCCTTACTCAAGGAGACTATAAAGCGATTCTTCAACCATGCATGATTGAAATCCGATTTGCTCCGGCCCCATGTATGTATGGTCATAGCTTCTTAAACACCTCATCTAACGCGCTAAATCCCCCGAATACTGCCGCTTCATCGTTTTCATCAAATGCGGCCACAGACTCCCCCTTGCAAATTGACGCCACCAACTTGTCAATTGGCGGCTTGTATTCCTCTCCCTCAACGCCCAACTCTAATGCGATTTCATCAAGAAGTGCTTTCGCGCCGTCTTCCGAAAGGTGAACATCGGTGCTCAATCCCAGCCCCTTCCGGATCGTTGAACGCAATTCAATTTTCCGACTAGGTAATGGAGGTATAGCAGCTACCCGAAGGCACCTTCGCGCCTTCCCACAAAGCTTGTGTCCAGAATTAGAAGCCCAACTTGCTAAAATACCTTGCATCAAGACGTGCAGCGCGCGAAGTCGGTGTGGTTCCTCGCGAAGAAGCAAGTGTCTAATGGGCTTTGGGATTACCCTATTGCGAATGCTATTACAAGTGCTTTCGTCGTTAAGGGAATGCAGCAACGCTCGAATATCTTCAGGCTTTAATTGATCGATTTTCTTTACACAGCGCAAACAAAGGGCCTTCGCTCCTTCGGGGTGAGCGGGGCGGAACCCCTCAGTCGAAAAACGAACGAGTACGCGACTTTCTGGGGTATTCAAACACAGATTCTGCCACGGGTCGTCAAGTATGTGAACAAAGGCAATTCTCCACGCCGTGTGTAACAAAATGTCTGCAGCTTCAATATCCTTCTCTTTGCCTCCTCTTGTCGTCGGCACTCGCGAGAAGATATCCTCCAAATGCTGAACCAGCTTGGGATCGTCGTGGTCGAATACCTTGAAGTCTGTCGTATTCACTTCTCGCATTCCTCATCCTGAATTCGCGAACACTCCACATAGCCATGCCTAAACTTAACGCTATGTGCCAGCACAACTCCACGCCGAGGGCATTTTGAACTCCCCGAGCGGAATATCAAGTCGTTTCTTTACTCTAACCGTTACAACTATTGGAACTCATAGCCAGTACAGATTAATGGAACGCGGTGCGAAAGTGACGCCAACTATTGGAAATGGGCATCCTTCAAATAAACTCAGCAGCCTATTTTGGCCATCAAGCAGGGCCTTCTCTTTTTCGTCTAGAGACGTTTCCTCAGTCGCCGCCTTGATAATGGTCTTCGCTCTTAGCGCGTGCCAAATCACTCCACATAGGCCATTGTCGAGGGTCCCAGTGTCTCTTTTGACAACCCAGCGTTTTGCAATCTCAAACCCGTCGATTCTTAGTGGAACGCGAAGTGCAAATGGACCGACTTTGTTGCAACCAACTAACTCTGTCGGTTTCATGTCGTCAATGATCGCTGTATCATCAGTTCCTTTTGTTAGCAATAATGCTCGCAATGAGATCAAAAATGGAAGAGCTGGCATGACTGGGAAACGAAGTTCAATTAACTGGCTATCCCAAACGAGATTCCTGAATCCGATCGCCTTGAGCAAGCTCTCGACACAACTCATCGAGACGTACTTCCAATCCGGAACTCCAAAAGCATTCCATTTCTGCTGCCAATTGTCACCGTGGATATTAGCGGGTAGATTTGCTATCGATAGAATTGCCTTCATCCCATCTGGATCTTGCTCAAAAGGCGCAGAGTCTACGTCAAACATTCTCCCTATCAATTCGGCGTAGGCGGCAAGCATATCTCGACTCTGGATATGATTGTGGTGGCAAAATGACTTTCCTTCTTCGACTGGAGTACCGTGAATGACCCGATACTGCTCAATCCATTTCTGCACAAGGTTATTAGTCCAGGGATCATCGTGAAATCGCGCAAATTTAACCCTCCATGCCCTATCCACTGCTTTTACGAGGGTCAAAGCACATTCCGAGTCGTCTGCCACAACGGTGGATGCCATAAAAACTATATTATGATATCCATGTGTGCCTATATACTTGTCAAGAACCTTCTTCAGATAATTAAAATATCCGATTTGATTAGAACTTACCACTACGAGCACCTGCGGTCGACAGGAGTTTTCTAGTATGCCCTGAATAAGTGCAATACCGTCTAGCGCCCGATCGGGGATATCGTCCGTTGCCCCATCGTCTTGGGGCACATACAGCGTACCTTTGCTACGCGTGCCGCCTGAGGTGTCTTCTTTCGGCTTCGCAAAGTTTAGTGATAACCTAAGTGCCAGTGCTTCGAGATGTTCACTAACCGTTTGCCACATACATTCATTCTCGCCGCGTCTAACATTCAAATCTAAAATAACAGCCTTGTCGTTGGGATCGGTACGCAGGTAATCAAACGCGACCTTATACTGATCATGGGTCTTACATATGCCTCCATCGTAGAAGCCTTGGAACACCGAAGTATTAGAAATACTTTTGAAGGCAGAGTGAATCTTCGTAATGCGGCTTTGAAGATCGTCAAATGGACAAAGCAATGGCATCGTGTATGCCTTTCAATACAAAGGGAACTCAAATCTAACTGTCCAAGTAGGATCAGAACTGTCAGGCTTGGAAATCGAACAACCCTTGCTACCCGCGGCAAATGCCATCCGTTCAATCTCTTCGCGTCCCTCGCCACCTTGACGATTGGGATAACCACGGTGAAGCGACAACCGGGCGGCGAAAAAGCTTTCAGCCGATATATTGCCGATTGATGTAAATGGGTTCTTCATGCTACTCGTTTGAATGCGGCCGTTGGATATAGAGATAGCAAGTACTCCTCCGTTTACATATTCCAATTCAACACCTACCGGCTTGGACCAATCTCCATGTTGAATTGCCTCTTGAAACGTCATTATTATAACTCTCGAGAGAAGAGAATAGTCAAGCCCCCTAACTCGCTCCTTCAAATCAAGGGCGTGGTCTTGAGCTGAACCGGCATAATGGATTACGGGGCGTAAACTCTCAAAGTGGCTGTAGATGTGAGCAAGAGTTCGGAATTCAAGAGGGTAGTCCCTATTCGTAGCGGAATCGAAGAGCGTGAAGGCGTAAATCTCCCATCCAGCGTCAAAACAAACATCAATTAGGGCTTTTATGTTTTTCGGAACAACTCCGTTAATTAGCGGAAGGTTATTGTGGTGAGTCGGTAGGGTCCATGAGCGAACGTGATTCAGAACTCGTTTGTACCATTGAACGAGAGGTATGATGCCAATGTTCTCCGGTTTCAGATAATCTTGGTGCTCCTTAATAAGTGTGGCCGAAAAGCCCAGCGAATCCGAATTCGTGATTTCGAAATAATCTGACATTTGTCGAGGCCAATCCCACAGCAACCCCATTATGGGTCCGTTTCGATGTGCAAATGATTCCTCCGTATCAGCAAATCCCTCTTTCCATGCCCGCTGTCCCGCGCAGTTGCGATACAAAAGAATGGCCAAGTCGCTGAGAAATCTACGATATTCCTCTCTTATCCCCGTATTATGTCCATTTGTTACGGCCGACGAAACACCTAAGAATAGCTGCCCGAATGGTCGCAATTCCGCGTCGTCGGATAAGGCCGGCAACAGATAATTCACGCAGACAACGGTAACTAATGCGCGACCGATTGGGTCCGTAAACTTCCTTTGGTTGGCGGTCAAGAACCGTTGAAATTCAGCAAGCGAACGCTGGAGATCGGGGAACTTGAATTTCTTATGACCGTACTCCGGAGAAGAATACTCGATCTCGGCAAACATTGAATTGGAATAGTCATACTGAATCGAAGGCGTCGCATTAGGATCTGATACTGGTAACAAGCTCACAAGATACATTGAATCTTCGCGGCGGAATTGCGGATTCGCTGCGATGCTGAATGACTCCTGATCGCCGTTCTGCGAAGTTGGCTTCGGCTTCAAGTAGTCGTCAATATTTCTCTTGTATAGGTTCGCCTTCTCCTCGCTCGGCGCAATTACCTTAAATAGGAGAAGATTTTCCTTTCTATAATCGTAGACAGTAAGGTCTATAAAACAGCAGCTGGAAAGGATATCCTTGTAGTGAGGTTTATTTAAATGCGTCAAGAGGCGAATGTTCTTGTCGACAAGTTTTCCGCCAATTTGAAAGTCTACTTTACCCTCCAGCGCCGCGGAAATTGCGCCCGTACCGAGGTTTGGAAATGGAGTATCGTCCATCGCACCTACTCCTTGACGGCCTCAACCTTGCCGTCAGCAGATAGTCGTGCCAAGCCCACACCCGATTTAATGTCCCCATCCTTATCCAAATCAATTTCACCCGTAACGCCCTCGAAGGGCATAATGGCGCGAAGCGACTCCACCGTTACTTTGCCGGACTGTTTGTATGCTCGCACAATGGCCCAGGCGTTGTCGTAAGCATACGCCGGGACGTAGGAAGCTGCACGTCCGAACTTTTTCTGGTAGCGTTCGCGCCAGGGGGAGGACTTTCCTGCCGCGCCGGGAATATCATACAGCGGCGAAGCAAAGACCAGCCCTTCCAGCGTTCCCTTTGGTGTGTTATCGTAGAGGAAATCCACCACATCCATGACACCCATCACACGACCATCCTTCACCATTCCATTTGTTCGAAGATCCCCGATGAGCGGAAGCAGGTGGAACGAATAGCCACAAACGAAGATGAGGTCAGGGTTTGCCTGAGCGGCTTTAAGCGCGATCGTTTTATAGTCTTTGGTCCCAAACTCGAACGCTTCGTTCGTCACCGTCATGCCCGCCGCCTTCAGCCCCGGTTCGACGATCTTGCCAAATTCTTCATTCGCATAAGCGCTGTCGACGTGAATTATGTAAACCGACTTGGCCTTGCGCTGCTTCGCGTACGCAACGAAGACAGGGCCTTCGATTTTGCTATTTGGCAAAATCCGCAACCGGTTTGGATTCTGAGCCGCAAGAAATGGATCGAACGCAATGAGGAAATGTGGAACATTGAGCGGATCAATCTGCTCCACGACAGCCTTGGCAGCCTCCGAAGTCCCACTCATATAGACCTCGAAACCCGCCGCCATTTGTTTTTGGACGACGGTTGCCGCCTGCGCTGGCTTTCCTGCATTGTCTTGAAAGTCGGTGGAAATTGCAGATGGATCGACACCCAGCTCTTTACAAGCATCCTCGAGTCCCATCTTGAAGCCATTTGGATATTCACCGCTCCACGCAGTGATCGGTCCGGTCAACGGCATGTTTACTGCAATTCTGACTTTTCCTGTTGTTGATGTTGTGGTCGAGGAGCGGTAGATGCCGAAACCAATGGCTGCCGCTACAACGACGGCAACGACAGCAAGAATAGGCTTATTGTTCATTGTGAATTCATCCGAGTCTACATGGTTGACGATGGAACAACCACCAGCACAGTGTCGGTGGTGCTCGAAAGGAGGTTCTGAGCGGCTTCCTTAATCGCGCTCATATCCAGCATGGAAAAAGGTTCATCGAACACCAGTAGCTTGGACGATGCGTGGTTTTGCTGGCAAAGGAGAGCGAGCCGTTGTTTCTGGCCCCCGCTCAATGACGAAGCGACTCGATCTGCCAGCACTCCCAATTTGTCACCGCGCTCGCTGCTCCCTGCCAATTTGATCGTCTCTTTCACAGTCAGGCTTGAGAAAGTGTTCTGGTCAGACGGTAGCGCGCGAAGGCCTTTGCGTACTCTTTCCCATGTGGGCAGTCCACTCAGCGGTTTCCGCTCGATGTAAATCTCGCCACCTTCTGTCGGTAATAGACCCGCGATGGCGGCAATCAATGTGCTTTTTCCCCAGCCATTCGGCGCCTGAAGAATTGCGATCTCCCCTTCGTTTATGGCTAGGTTTAGGCCCGTAGCTATCCCGTGGTTGTCTAGGCCAATAACCGTTCGTGGTCCGCGATTGACGATGAGATTGCTGATTTCCAGAATCGGTTTGGAAGATTGTTTGAATCGGTCGTGACGGCGAATGCGCGTGAGCGTGGCACCGCGCGGAAACGACTCATCAATGATTTCCGCATTGTCGCCGGCCAATAGTTGAAACCACTCGGGCCGAGTTGTCGGGCTTGGAGTTCGAGTTTCAAGAGCCGCATGTGCCGCCCCTTCCAGGGAATTTTGAATTGGAATCCCGCTCCTGAGAATTCGCCCCTTCTCCAATAGCCAATCGGTGGTGACAAGACCCTGAAGGTAGGCCTGATTGAATACGTGCTCAACAATCACTAGCGTAAGTTCTCGCTCGCGAACGAGGGATTCAAGAAGCGTGAGAATATCCGCAATTCCCTGACGGTCTAAGCCTGAAAGTGGCTCGTCCAGAAAGAGAATACTTGCGCCAGCTGTTACCGCGCGAGCAATGGCAACACGCTTGGATTGACCGAGCGAGATCATGTCGCCAGACGAAGATTCACGACTGGCAAGACCCAAGCGGGCGAGAATGGCATCCGCCTCGGCTCTAATCTGAGCATCTACTTTTCGTACGTAACCTGGTGCTACGAGGGCAAGAATTGGATTTTCGCCCGGTTGGTCGGGTTTTGCCACAGCGATGTTATCGCGTAAACTCTGGCTACCGAACAGGCGCACGTCTTGCCAAGTACGGCCTACGCCCTCTCGCGCGACAAACTCTGGGCGAAAATGGTACCAAGGATTTAGTTCTTGCCACCAGCGACGTGGAAAGTGGTAGTCCCGTGGCGAGTCGTCCGCTTTGTACTTAATAACGCCCGCGTCGGGCTCAAGGTTGCCGGTGAGAATATTTAGCAGGGTTGTCTTTCCAGATCCGTTTTCTCCCCGAAGCAACACAACTTCGCCACGATTCAAGTGGATGGATACATTTTCAAGGACAGTTTGGCCGCCGAAATGCTTCGAGACGTCACGGGCTTCAAGAATGGAAGTGCCGATATATGCTTTCTCCCGATGGGCATCTCGCACCGTCGCGATGGGCAACGAGGAGCCATCTTTCGGAGATCGATCTGGCCTTCTAACGTTGTGTACGGCGATCATAGCTCCCATCCTCGACCGGTAGACAGCATCCTCCGTGCCAGGATCCTACGTAGCGTTCAGCGTCGACTTTTTGTTAGCATAAATAGAGTCCATTGAATGATTTAAATATCCGGCGCAGAGTCCTCAATCCTTGGATGGCTTGTTCGGTTTCTACAACCAATACAGTACTTCCAGTATCCGATGTGATACTTCAAATTGCAAGCGCTCGTTCCTCGGATAGCTTACTGTGATTGGGCAAAATAGAAGTTCTCGCGAGTGCTTCGATTGTTTTGACGCCCCCTTTTCAAATCAGATTCTGAGAATTGTCCCGTAATATCGTTTACGTTCCAGGAATCCGCAGAGCAGCCGTAAGAGGCGAAGCGGACAGCGCCCTCAGGAGCACCTGGCATTTCCCTTGCAGGGAATTGGCAATTGCGGCTACAATGCGAACTAATCGTTTCAAATCCATGCCCCTGCCGACTACCGAGGCGCTAAAAAGAATGGGAGAGAACTCATTCAATACGTTCGTGCTCCGGCGTCGCAACATACGACGGACACTGGTTGCCGTTGGCGGCTTTTGCATGGTTCTTATTTCAGTTTTTTCCTGCTTACGAACCGCCCGCGCCTGCGAGGCCCTTGCACTCGGGCAACCAGACGCTGCCGTTCTCCTTCTGCTTGATCATTCCGGCAGCATGAATGAAAAGACCACTCGGTCAGGGCCGGATCCAAAGCCGACTCGATGGCAGCAACTCCGGTCGGACGTCTCCGTCACTCTTGATAGCGTACGATTGGGTGCTGTTTTGTGGGTAGGAGTGTTTGAGGGACGGCCGAAGCGCGATGGCCGATATCAAGATCCCATCATCATGCAAACACGCGAATTTCGATTGACATCCGAAGCGCACAGAGAGCAGGCCCGCGCATGGTTAAACAGCATTTCCGAACCTCCAAAGGATGGCACGCCCAACACCGGCATTGGCGGAACGGCGCTTTTCGATTCAATGGCTATAACGTTTAGGCGTGGCTTGCAACTCTCCGCCGCGCAACCGGGCCGAGGCGTCAAAGTCTTCGTTTTCACAGATGGCGACGATACGCATTCCCGCGACTATCGACAGCGAGCGATTCCTCCCGACCAAGCCAATGCGCCAGAATACGCAAAGCGGCTTATTCTGGAGGATCAGTTTCCGCAATTCTACGGCGATGTCGAAGGCACCCCTTTCCGGCTGTATGAATTCCGCCTGGACCAGAAGCCGCCTAAAATTCAGATTTTTCTCGGCGCGAAACCGCCTGCGCCTTTGCCATCGCCTGCTGAAAAAGGCGAGCACATGGGATTGCAGATTCTGTTTGAGCCCGAGCCGAAAACTTTCGAGATCCTGAAAAAGGCTGGGCCGATCGAGGTGGGGCTGGCATATGAGCCTCAGACGGTCGCAAAAGTGCGCGACGCGCTTGACGCGAGCGTGGGCAATCCCACAGCGCTGCTTGAACTGCAGAATGACGGCAAGGCATGCGTGAGGTTTGACCTGAAGATCACCAATGCCGCGGCGCTTGATTCGAAAAAGCCTTATGCGGGGGCGATCAATCTGACGTTTCCTGAAATCGGATACCACAAAGTGACGGCGCCATGCAGAGTACCCATCAAATTCCAGCCGTTGAACAAGTACGATATTTTTGGGCACATGCCGATTGGTGGATTGTTTCTCGTCGGAAAGGAAATCGACTTCCTCGCGTTTACCGATTCCAATGCAAAGGTCACTTGGACATTTGGCGACCAGCAATCCGGTTCGGGGCTCGAAGCGAAACATCGATATCTCCTGCCGGGCGAAAAGCAGGTCACTGTCACGGCGACTCATCCAGTGTCGAACCTCAGCGACGTGAAGCAATTCACAATCAATGTGGTGCTGCTGCGTCTTGCCATTGAGCCGCTTACCAAGCCCCTGCTGGCCGGTGTGCCATTCAGCGCCTCCGTGGCCGGGTCATCCAGGGAGTTTCGGGAAGTCGATTGGGCGCTCTACAAGGGCAGCGAACTGGTCTCTCCAGTGACCAGGTTGGCGCTGGACGGAACTGCCAGGTTCGAAATGAAGGATCCCGGCGTTTACAAACTGCTGGCAACGGGCTTCTCCGACATTGAAACCGTCACTGCGGAAACCACTGTCAACGTACTGCCGATGCCCAGCGCGAGGATTGGCGAGCCGGCCGAGAATAAGCTCGCCACGCTCGGCACAACGATTCAATTCAAGGGCCGCGTTGACGACGATGCGCAATTGATCGACGACGTGGTCTGGGTGTTGCAAATGGATGGAAAGCAGCAGATGGAGGAATTTCCATCGGCGATCAATGAAAAACACGAAGTACTGTGGCAGCATATCTTCGACACCAAGCTGGGGCATTGCCGGGCAACCGTGCAACTCAAACCGCGCATGAAGCCTGGAGCGCCGGCTTTCGTACATGTAGCCTCGGCAATGGTCCACCTTGAGTTGATGCCGCCGGACTACAGCATGCGCATTGTCAAACCGGTGGCGGGCGATCCGTTGGAATTCGGCGGAGCAGCCGAATGTGAAGTCGAACTTTCGGGCAACGGCGCGAAAGAGATTTCGACCGTAGTGTGGATGGTGGAACCGGCGAGCCTGACAGCAATCCCAATGGAGAATTCAGCGGTGGCACCTGGAACCATGCACGCGAAAGCCGTCTGGCAGCTGCATTGGGACTCGAACCTTGTTGAAACCGATGTGAAATTGACAGCGACCGGAAAACGCGCGGATGGAACCCATGTTACCGGCGCTGTGGACACGCTCATGCTGCGAATCGTATGGCCGAAGGTCACGGCGAAGCTCAGCAAGCCCGGCGAGCAGAGCTATCGCTGGAATGACGCTGTGCCATTCAGGCTGGTAGTGGAACAGTCGCCAATGAAGCCGGGAGTAAAATATGTACAGCCAGCGTTCAAAGCCGACTGGAACTTCGGCGACAAGAGCGACTCGTCCAGCTTCAAGGATTCGCTAGCCTTCGAGAGGAAGTACAATCGGCGCGGGAAGTATAATGTTGCCAGCGTTGTCACAGGTGCCGGTGGGCAAAAAGCGCAGGCGGCTGTCACCGTCACCTTGGGCGCGAATAAACCCTCGTTCGAGTCAGTCGATGCCGCGATTCCGCAGGGTCTTATCCTGAATAAGAAATATGAAATCGACACTATTATCGATTTGCGATACCTCGCCGCCGGCGATGTCGTGCGAACCGAATGGAAATACGACGGGAATGTGCTTCCAGTGGGATTACGGACGTTGACGCTGTCGGAACTCGGCGAGCATCAACTTTCGGTGCGGGTTTTTGGGCCGCCGGATGAGAATGATGTGAGCGAATCCGCGGATTTCAGCGCGAAATTCAAAGTGGTACCAAAGCCGCGCTGGTGGCTAATGGCGATCGCAGCCCTGCCGTTTGCATTCTTCTGGTGGCTGATTCGAGGCAACAAGCGGCGAAGCTGGACGCTGGCTTATGCTCAGGCGCCCCGGCATGCGGAGACCGGCCGCGTCAATGAAACTCTGAACGTTTCAGAACTCAGTTTTGGGTACGACACCCCGCTGAGCGAACTGTTTGGAATTTGGAACTTGGTGACCAAGCTGCCTGTCTTGCGCATTGGAGATTTGAATTCGGTCGATCCGGTGTGGGGACCGTGGAAAGAGTTGGCGTCTCCCGTGGGCGATATCAGTGTAGGCGATTTCGGAACCAGCGGCGTGCTGAGCACGCCAGTTGAAAAGGCGGAAATTGTTTTGACCCACGTGGAGAATCAGAAAGCAATACGTTATTTTCTGCTGCGGCATCTCCCGACGGAAAAGAACGACCTTGACGCCGCGTTGATTCTGCGATTGACCGCGGTCAGTAAGTCTGTCTGGCCCTACGTCCTTCACTTTCTGAATCTCGCGGGCCTGGTGCTCTGCGAGGCGTGGTTGTACGGCGCATTCTTGAGTTGAAACTGGAATTCCTGGAGGAACTGCGATGCCGGCACAAATATTCATCTGTTGCGGCGGGTCTGGATTGGAGACAGCCGCGAGAGTCAACGAGCTGCTGTGCGAGGACGTCTGGTGGCGCGAGCGGTTGGATGAAGAAATATATTACATTGCCGTCGACACCAAGGCCACTGACCTCAAGCGCTTCATCGCCACTGTTAATGCGCAGGCCGGCGACGCGAAGAAACCTCACGTTTATCCGGTGCTTCTGTCTAAGAACGTGACGATCCTCCAGCCGCTGGTTGAGCAATACATCAGTCAGACGACCGATCCTGCCGCACGCCAGCGACTGCTGGACCACTGGTGGTCGGTCAAGGACGCGCAGGGCGTCGAGGAGATTTTCACGGCACGCGGCGTCAAGAATCTCACCGACGGCGCCGGACAATGCCCGCCGGCGTCATTTTTTCTGGCCTGGATGGCATTGGGGAATGAGCTGAAACAGAAATTCGACGACTTGATGGTCGACATCAAGCGTTTCCTGCGCCCTGACGCCCCCACGCTGGCTACCCCCACGTCCGGTGCGAACCTTCATGTCATCGCGGGCCTCGCGGGTGGGACTGGCCGCGGTTGCTGGGAGTTAATTGCGTTCAGGCTGCGAGAGTTGCTAATTCAAACCAAGGTGCAACTCTCGCCCTACGCACTGCTTTACGACGCGTCCGTCTTCAAGCACGAAGAAGAAGGCAGCGACCGGGCTGTCTGCATGCGGGTCAATTCGCTGACCGGCGTCTCCCAGATTAGCGCCTGGATTGAGAATATTCATCGGACGGACATTTACACGGATTTCAGGTTGCCGCACCTGGAGAACGCGCGCGACGACAAAATGGATCTGATCACGTTCAAAACGGAGATTGACAAGCACCGTTGTGCGCCGGTCTCTAACCTGCTGTTCATTTTCGATCAAGGCAACCGCAATGTGCTCGCGTCGAGCCAGCAATACCAGCAGATGGGCGGCGCGGTGTTGTACGGACTCGTCTCCGAAAGCTCCATCAACGGACATCTGGTCAACTTCTCGGCGCGGTATGGCAGCGTGGCTGCGGCCACGTTCGAAGTGCAGGCGTCTACGATCCGACAGTACCTTGAAAAGAAGCTGCGTGCCAAGGTCGCGCGCTGGATTGGAGAGGGGCAGGATGCGGGGCTGGCGGACGAAGCGCTGGGGAAGTTCCTGGCGGATACGGGACTGGACTTCAAGCTTACGGCCGACAAGCTTTCGGAACTCAAGCCCAGCGCTGAAGGAGACACGCTGCAGCGTATCTGTGATGCACTGCGGCGGCAGTTCAACGCGTCGATCAACGGTCTGAAAGTGGCGCTCACGAAAGGCAACAAAGACCACGCGCTTGGATTTGCAAAGCGGCTGCAGTTGTGCGAGCCTGGCAAGGAGCCCGAAAGGTGCCCCAAGGAGTTGTCCGACGCCATTGCCCAGGTACTTGCCGGCTCGGCGGGCGCAACCGCGGGAATGAAGGATCCGCTTAAACGTGCCTCGGCCCTGGCTGTCGAACTGGTCAAAAAAGCGGGTTCAGCATCCGTGGCGGTGCAATTCCTGGACAGGGTCTGCACGCGGTTGAAACAGGAGCTGGCCGAACTGCCTCCCCCGGAAAAAATAAAACTGGAGGCGCGCGTCGATCCGCTCGAATTGATCAAGCAGTTTGCTCCGCGCGAATGGATATTCGTCGGCGAGTGCTACAACAAACATGAACGCGCCGAGATCGAAGGCTCGCTGCCTATGGCGATTGCCTATTGGAATTACGGGCTGATCCACAGGGAGTTGAACAAGAAGGTGGAGCTTTGGATCAAAGAGATCGGCGAGCTGCAACTGCGCTTCAACACCGTTGCCCAGGCGGGCAAGGACCTGGCCTCGCGCTTCGAAAAACAGATCCAGCAGTTCTTCGTCGAGCAGAAGCACATTGAAAATGTCGATCCGCATTCGTCGGTCTTCAGCGACCCGGAGCGGCCGGACCTGCATGTGCCTGATCCGGAGAACATGCGGAACTTTTTCAGACGGGATTTGTACCCGGCGTTCACGCGGGAAGAGGTTGAGGCACTGTTGCCCAATCCCGAGGTGTCGGACAAGGCGTGCAAGCAACAAATCGACGCAGCCCTCCGCGAGCGCACCCGCGGCGAAGACGAGTCGGATGTCGCCTATTCACTGCAGGGGCCGCTGGAAACTGAAATACTCGACAACAATTCCCTCCCGTTCGACCTGGTGCGGACGCACTTCTCGATCGTCACGGTGCTTGAGAAAATGATGCCGGGGTGGAAAGCGCTGCTTAAGAAAAAGCGCGGCAATAAGGACGAATACAACCGCCTGAGCGAGAAGTTCAACGGTTTCTTCGGCCAATTGCCCGGCGACGATCAGGGACAGCCTCAGCTGCCTGGGATCACCGAGTTGCTGAAGTCTATGTGCGCATCGCTGGCGCTTTCCTGCCAGGCGTTTTGGAGAATACGTGGGGCGATTCCGCTAAAACACGAGGTCATGGTCTTCCCTCCCTCCAAGCTGAGGAGCGACAGCGAATTGATCACGGAGGGCGTCCGCAAGCTGGCCGGTGACCACGTCAAAATTCAGTTCCCGGCGGCCGATGTCAGGGCCGATGGCAGCGTGGGGAACCCGTTCGTCCTCTTCGCCTTTTCGTACGAGGGAGTGGACGACATCGAGAAGATCGAGAGCCTCGATTACTGGAAGACCCAGCCAAAGGTCACCACGTGGCTGAAGCGCTGCGAAGATCCAAGCGGCAGCTCGATGTTCATCCGGGAACAGGGCAATAACGGCATCGGCTTCCCCGATCCGTCGTTTGTCCGCGATCCCAAGCTGGCCGCGATGCGCTGGCGTCCTTGGTATAAGCAGGAGGAGGCCCAAGCCAACGAGGCCGAGGCGGCCAAAAAGTTCCAGGCCGAGCAGCAGCGCGTCGAGAATGAAGCGCTGGACGCGGCGCTTTACGCGCTGCTGGATCCGAAGGACAGTGTGAAGGCGGCGCTTGCAAGGCGCGTGAAGGGCTGGGCCATGCCGCTGCTTGCCGAGAAAAAAGACGGCGCGCTGTATTTCACGCGGCACACCTACCGGTGGACGGACGGAAAACTCTACAAAGACACTGGATGCGGTTGGAGAACAGGGCGAGGGCTGTTTACCGGAATCAGCGACCTGGTCTGCACGCTCAAGGGCGAGGCGTCGAAACAGGTGGATGGCGAAAGTGGACGGGCGTGGCGCGGGTGCGTCATTGCGGAGAGCGTCCTGTTCTGGGACGAAGCCGCAACACGGGCGAAGATTGCGCGGGGCCCCAAGGGAATGAGGGCAGTCCTGGAGACCCACAGGGAACGTCTCGGCGGGCAGAAGGCCAATGCGCGCGAAGAGAGCGACAAGGCCTGCTGGCAGAAACTGATCTGCCGGCTCGACGAGCACCTGAAGAAGTAACCATGTCAAACAGAATCGTGCTTCTTTCGGACCGCCAAAGCTGCGCCGAATTGGAGCAATGTGCGGCCATGCCCGCGGGCGCGCTGGGCCGGCACACCGCCGATGGCCCAGACCGGGGAGCGGGCGCGCCTTTCCTTTTCGCCGACGCGTCATTCCTGACGGATGATTCGTATAACGAGGAACAGCGGCGCGCCCGAATGGGCGAGTTGTTGAACGCGAGCTTTGTGCATCTCGTCGTGGTCAGGAATCCGCCGGGTGGTGCAGGCGAGGCCGGCGGATTGAAATCGGCGGACCACCTGGCGGCGCTGCAGGAGTGGTACAGGAAGTTCGCCGCGCTGGCCGAGGAGAAATTAAAGAACCGGCGCCACGAGTATTCCAAGATACTGGTGCTCGTCTTTGTCGACCATCCGCCCAAGGGCAGCAGCCAGCGCCTCCAGGCGATGCTCGAAATAAAATCGAAAGCGGACGGCGCGGAGCATCCCGCGGCGCTGCTCAACCGGTGCTACGTGATGCTGCCCGAATTGGAATGCGGCGAGCAGAGCGCGCTCGCCGCGCGATACCTCTGGCCTTACTACGTCGCGCACTTGCTCGTGCGTCTACAGGCCATGGACTTTGACCGCAACGCCGCGCCGGAGATTTTCACGTGGCGTTCCTACGAAATTCGCCAGCCGATCGCGAGGGACGCGCTGGAAACCAGTGTGCAGCGCGGCTTGGACCTGTTCTCCAAACACCTGTCAAGCCATAAGACGATGTCGAGCCTGAAAATGCTCGATGGTGCCCGCACCCTTGACGCAACGAAGCTGGAAATCGCCAACTCTCGGAGCGACGACATGGCGTGCTGGTTTGAATACGTCGCAGCGACTGCGGCAAACCGGAAGACCGACACTGCGATGTGGCGCGGCACTTTTGGCGCGGCGCGCGAAAAATGCAGCGCAGACTTTTCGGCCGCGCTGGCCCATGCGCTGCCGGGCGATGCGGGCTCGGCGGCGCTTTGGACGGACGTTCACCAGGACCCTGCCCGCATCGGGCGACTGAGCGCAGAGTTGTCGCTGGCCGCGGCCAAGTCCCGGGATCGGGTTGCGCCGGCGGAAACAAGCTTGAATGACTATCTGCAGGAGTGGGCGACCTGGGAGCGAAACTGCGTCCGGCTGATCGAATGCGCCGCTGAATTCGATAAGGCGAGGCACGGATTCCTGCAGCGTCTCTATCGCATCGGCTTGGCCGGGGCGGTGGTGATGGCCGTGGCATTCATTGGGGAACTTGTGTTCTGGGACATCATTTCGCACAGTTTTCCGGGCATCGCGGTGATCGCCGGCTCAACTCTGGCCGGCGCGGTTGCGGGTGCGCTGCTTCCCTGGCGCGTCGAGCGCAGGCATGGCGAGGACGCACTCGACTTTCTTCAAACTCAGTTGAAAAAACTGGATGACGACGCGCAGATTCTGAATGCAATCGGCCAAGCCATGGTTTCCGCCGCCGTTCAAAGCCACGACCTTCTCGCTCTCCATGCGGCGCAGGCCCGCGCGCGCATGCTGATCGTGCGCGCGAGCAGCTTGATCGGTCAGCACACCGGTTCAGCCGCGAGCAATCCGCGGCCGCAGAGTGCCGGACTGACTGACGCCGAGCAGGAAGATGCGTTCAAGCAGCGCTCGGTGTTTCTGAAGGATACCGTCCTGTTTTTGGGCGTGACTGCAGGCGCCCCCGGCGTGGACGCTGATTTTCTGGGCGCCGTGGTTGACAGGCAGTGGGCCGAATTCTTGAAACGATGGAAGCACTTTTGCCTGGCGGACCATGCCTGCGCCGGAAACCTGCCCGCGGCGAAATTGCTTGCACTGCTTGAAGACACGCGGCGGAGGCTGACGGCGGCGCTACGCGTCGAGATCTATGACCACTGGCGCGCGAGCTTCAGGAAAGAGCATGACTTCACCCAGTGGGACTCGGTGCTGTCCGGCCTGAACCTGCACAGATTCCTGTATTATCTGAGCTGCATGGCTGCAGAGGAGGAGCTGCATATGAAGAATGCCCTGGAAGTTCTGCTCATCCGCCGCGAATTGAACACGGGGTTGTCCGATCATCTGCAAGGCGGACACAGGATCAATCTCTCGCCGTCGGAACTGATGAACGCGCTGCCGTGCGAAGCAATCTGGCATCAGGAAATTCCAATAAAACTGGGCGAAGACGCGCAGGGGCGGCTGGTGGTGGACAAGCAGACCCGGGAAGCCACGCGATGATGATCGGCGATGCAAAGACGGGGGCGGAGTTCACGGCGGCGCACGCGCCCTTGGGGCGTTGGTCCTCGCACCCCAAATGGCTGGGCTGGAACGCGCGAGTGTTCCGCTGGCTGGCATCTGTCCCGCTGGTGTTGCTCTTCGGGGTCGCCGTCTGGTTTGGCTCGGATGTGGATAATTGGCTCCCCATGCTCCGCAACGCGGAACACTGGGTCATCACGCTCGTGGCACTGACTTGCTTTTTTCTGGCGGCCCTGATCACCATCTCCCTCTGCCAGCGCCTGGGGGAGATCCAGTCCTGGAAACGCGCACAGGCTGAAAGACGCGCTGAACAATTTGAGCTCCATTGGCCGGTCATCATTCTTTCTGCCGTAGCGATCTTGTTCCTGCCTCTGCTGCTCCTGCAGATTCCGGGATTGCCCGCGCAAGCGCGTTCCCTCGTCTGGGCCGGGAGCATGTTGCCGCTCGCCTGCATCCTGCTGGCTCTGCGCATCATCGGAGATGCACCCGGTCCCGACGCCAAACCCCATGCCCGGACTTGGCTGCTGATGCTTTTTCTCCTGGTAACGGCGTGTTCGATCGCCTCGTGGATCCATGATTTTGGACTGTCCCTGCGCTGGCGCCTGTTGACCTGGATGATTCTTCCACCGCTGGCCTTAACCGTGTTCGCACTCTGGCGCCTGTGGCCGCGTTGGGAACTGCCCCGGGAAACCAATGCCGCTCCGCCAGGAGAGGATGATGAAGCACCGACGCCCCCGGCTTGGTTGAAGCAGCTTGTGCCGCCCGAGGGCTGCTCTTGGGGCGAGGCGAAATTAATCCAGGACACCAGCTTCGCCCCGCTGGCGAAATCGGTAAGCCCATACTTTCTGCCTTTCATTCCGACTGAAGACCAGGCCGGAGCACTCAAGCGCTTTGACGCTGCGCATCAGGAAATGATCGACAGTCTTGGGCGTGAGTCGCTCCCCGACAAAACCTTGCGTGCCGATCTGATCCTCCATGGCGAACCCGGGTCGGGCCGCACGGCCACGCTCCTCGCCCTGGCGCTCCATGCCTTTCTCTCGCGCGGGCAGCGCGTATTGTGGCTCGTACCGGAAGATTTGCGAAAGTCGGGCGTGCTCACACGGCTCTCCAGGCTGACCGCTCGCCTGCATCTCGATGGACTGGTGCCGGCGGGCGCCTTGAACAAAAACCTGGCACTCGCGCTCGGCGCTGCTGGCGCTCAACTGCCGTGCATCGGCGTCGCCACGCTGGAAGACTGGGAAGAATTTTGCGGCGCCGAGTGTGGCGACGACGCGGGCTTCGAGCGCCTGCGGCGGGCACTCCTGACGTTCGGCACGCTGCTCGTCGATGATGTCGACGACTTCCCCGATGCGGCGCGCCTGCACCTTCCGTTCAGTCTCGACAAGCATCGCCTGCATCTGGAAGCGCACGGGCTGCCGGTACAACTCGTGGCGGCATTCCCGGCCTTGTCGAAGAGCGGCGGGTTGATCGCCGGAGCCAGGCTCTCTGGAAAGGTGGGCCTCGATGCCGGCAACAACGTGCTGTTCCTGCGCCCGCCTCAGGGAAAGCCGGCTTGGCGCGTGGACGTGCAGGCAGCCAATCCGCGTAAGGCACTGGAGCAGCTTGCGATCGCCTGCCTGCAGAAAGACCTCCAGGTCGTCGTGTACCGCAAAGGCTTGGATGACGGCGAGCGCAAACAGCTTCAAAATCTTCTTTTGCGCCTGAGCAGCATGGGCGACGGCGTGCGCGTCATCGCCGACCTTGACCAGGCAGCCGCGGTCTCCATCGATGACAGCAGCGCCGCCTTTCAGGGAATGGACGCGGTGCTCTATCACGCGTCCTTGGATGAGGACGCTTGCCTTGCCCTCAGGCTCAACTTTGGCAGCCGGGACACGATCCTTTTCAGCTTCAGCGGCGCCGGAGAAACGCGCCGACAGGAGCGCGTCGACAGCGTGCCGGTGCTGACGGACCGTTCGGCAATGCCGCTGGTTGCCGCGCACGCGTTGAACCTTCTGCGCTTTCTGAAGACAAATGTCCCTATTCCGTCGCGCCCGTGGGCGCAGCTTGGCGTGGAGTTCGATAAGCTTTTTGAGGCCGGTCAAGCCTCGGTTTCCGATGAATGCAGGCTTAGAGTCGATCGGTTGCCGCTGGATGCGGAAGCAGCGCTGCAGGAATCGGTGTGGGACTATGTGACCCTTGACCGGCACCCGGCCAGATCACACGTCATCAATATCCACTCAGTTCCCGATGAATCGCAGACGGTCGCGCGCCTACCAATGCATGCCAGGTTTACCGTTGTGCGGACGGCGCCCGCGCTGCTGCCGGCAGCAAAGTCCCGCCGCGTGCTCTGGACCGCACAGGCACAGGGCGAGCCGCTCCTGGAAACCGATCTTGCCGCTGTGCGTAATTTGCGCGTGTCGTTTCAAAGCAAGGCCTACGTTCCCGAACAGATTGTCGAGCGGGCAGACTGCACCGAGATCGTTGCACAGCATTGGCTCGGCGGCGGCATGGATTTTTACATTCCAGACTGGCGTTTCCAATGGGAATTACGGGACGACCCCAAAGATGCGGCCAATCCGGAAGACCTCGCCGCACGCGGTTTCCTTTCCGGGGGCATGGACTCGGGCGCGTTGCTGTTTGAAATGGATTTGAAGCTCCAAGGCGTTGCACTCGCGAGTGCGCAACTCACACAGTTGTTCAATGAACACGGCGGCGAGCAGCCGATTAACGCCATAAATTTTCAATTTCCTGCCACCTATTCGTGCATGCTTCTTGCCCCCCCAGAATTCGACCCCAAGGGATTCGCGGAGAGCATGGGTGCGGAACTGAAAGGCATTTGGAAGACTGACCCCCAGAACGGATTTCTTCCAGCTCTGACTGGCGTACTCAATTACGCATTCAACGTTCACACCCGCGGACTGTCGGTTCACGCGCGAATTCTGGCATTCAAGTTTCGGGATCCGGCGGAGGACGAAGCTGGGAAGACGCCGAAAGCCGCTGTAGTTGTTTGGTTCATCGAGCCGGTATTTGCGGGGCGCACACCGATGACCGTTCTGACGCAGTTGTTAAGAGAACCAGAACAGCGGCACGCGATTTTTTCGTCAATGGTTTGGGCGCTTGAGCGCATCAAAGCTTCGCCTGCGCCAGTGCGCGAATTGCGCCGGCTTGCAGGCGGGGGTTTCGGCGAGCCTGGTAATTTAACCGACACGAATGATTCACTGAGCTTGCTGAGGAAACTGCGAGATCGAACCGGTAATGCTACAGGGTGAACTGAGACGTGCAGAAGATCCGTTAAGCGGGCAATGCCGATCTGCAAATTCCGTTCGCGATCCCTGAAGCGTTCAAGAACCACTGGCTTTTTTGTTCCGCTTCAGTCAAAAATGGAACAGCGCCGCTGACGCGCGACTTTACGCAAATTGGCTCCGCAAATATTTCATCGTCCCCGCGGCGAAACGCTGAAACACACTGCCCGTGCGGTTACCCGCTGCTTCCTTGCTCCCGGAAATGATTGGCGCGGCAAGCATGCTAAAGCACACAGATTCATCTTTAGGGCATGATGGGCCATTATCATCAAAAGTAACTGCAGAATCCGTGCTTGCAATACCTTCTGTGGTGCAGGGCGAGATTAACCATAACTGACGTGCTACCTGACGCCGCGACTGAGTGCTTCGGATTTCCAAATATTTCTTGGTGTCGCTCCAATGCTGATCGGTAATGCGTCGTGAGTACTTGCAATCCATGACGATGGCGTAGATGGGAACCCAATGGCCACTTTCCTGCCGCAGGCATTCCAGCACAATGTCCGGACTCCAAGCTATACTTCCGGTCATGCCTCTGAATAACGTTTCCCCTTTCGCTTCGGCGAGCGCCCGATTGAATACCCACGGCTCGTATCGCATACGAAGTCGCAACTGTGTCGATAATTGGCCCTCGAATTGCAATCCGCGTTCGAAATTCACAATGAACATTGACCGGAGATTTTCGCGCAGTGTTTCATTCCACTCCTGGAGTTGAAGACCCGCCTCCCGAAATGATTCGACGATTCGGAGAAAGCTCCAATGTTCGAATAAGCGACTGGTCAATTTCGTAACGGCAGAAAGATCCTCTCCTTCATAGAACATGGCGTTTTCCAGGAGAAACGCGCGAATGATTCGCAACACCTGGCGATATTCCGCGCTACGTTGAAAAGCGCCACCCTTTGGGGCAATCAACTCGGCCGGTACATTCAGAAGGACATGTGAACGAGCCATTGATTCCGCAGCGCTCATTGCTCGCGCAGCTCGCCGACCTGCATCGTTGAGTCTTCGAATCCTAGGCAGATCAACAGCTTCATAAATTGAAGGACCTTCGCCAAAATCGATGTCGCGAAGATGCCGTTCGCCCTCGATCAGGCGACAATGCTCGCTGGCCGCTTTTGCGCATATCTCGGCGCGCTTCTGTAGGATGCGAAGAAATGCTTTCAGTATTCTATGCTCAGCTACATCGAAAGACTCTGTCATGTGTTCCCGCAAAATGCGCACAGGTTGTCGCTGTTCGAGCGAAATGCACCGACGCGCCAAGCGCTTGCAGTCTCTCGGTCGAAGATTTTGCTGGCCCCAATAATTCGAACGGTGCGCACTACGGGCAATTCGCGACGCAGGCCTGCGCTCAATATCCGGCAATAATACACCTAACTGGGACAAGGCGGCTTCTACAGATTCCAATTCCTCCTCCTTGGATTGAAACGAGCGGTGCTCCTTGGCAAAGCGCAGATCATACGTGCGACGAGATTTTCCATATAAATCAATTAATAGGCTGCGACTGACTCTTTGAAGGCTGTTTGCCATTTCCTGATAAGCTTCTTCGCCCAATTTCGTTGGAAGGACAAAGACTGTTACCTCGATGCGTTTTGTCCACTCTTCGGTATCCTGCTCACGCGATTCAAGACGCACAATCGTATCGCTTCTTGCGCTCTCGAAGTAAGAATGTGCACGCCAAAACAATTTCCCGTCGAAAATCACGCCTCCGACATCGGAAGGATTTGGGACCAACTCCGCGATCGGAGCATCGCCAATAAAAACACGATATTCCAGCGCATCTTCGACAGGTGCGATGACGAGGTCAAATCTATCAAGTTCGCCTACAATCAGCTTTCCGTCTCGGTGTATAGCGAGCCGAAAAAACTCAGGATGCGCTGACTTGAGATCCCAGGCAGCCAACGGAATTGCGCCATGTTGAATTATGAATCTGCTCATTCGCGGCTACTCCTCGGTAAGCCAGTCACGACCACGAGCCACTTCACGTATATCCTCCAGACGGGGAATCGACTCGTCGAACGAACAGATTGTGCTTTCACCAAGCAGCTTCAACAGGGCGTCCAAGGCATCAAGTTGCCGCTTGGTCACAAGGTTTCTAATGCGCGGGATCACTCGCTGCGCCAATTGCAAATCGAAGGCCTTGGCGGGCGCTAAGAGCGGGTGAGATGACGCGACGAATTTGCAGATCGAACGGTAGACGCGAGGAGAAATCGGGAAACCGAGTTGCTCCAAATTTTGCCTCAAACTATCCGTTAACTCGGCCAAATCGCCAGGAATCGCTTGTTGCGTAGACCAATTCTCATAGTCGGACAGTGTCACCATTCTCCCTACCGCACGGGGTAAAATAGAGGTACCTGATTTGGCTACAGATGGCAAAGCGCCTGTTCCAAGGCGAATCAGGTTTGCTCGGTCAAGAAATCGGTCGCTAAGCAAACGCGTCGTTTCGTCAAAATTGACCGTTCCAACAAACCGAAGAGCGGGGGAAAGGGTGATTGTAGACCAATTTTTGAACGGACACGATGGCCGAACGATTCCCGGAGGAAAGCACTTCAAGCAACGCATATTCCCTTCGCGTTCCAACACCAGCATGAAGTCACTGAAGTAATGCTCTACTTGGGACAAATTCATTTCATCCAGGCATGCCATGTAAACACATGAGGAAGTTCGATGAGCCTGATATTCCTCCTGTGCATAGATCAAGTATTGATACAATCCCGACTCCGCCGGGTAGAACTGGCCTTCCAAGGTGTTCATATGACCAATCAGATCGCCTACTTCCATCCACGACGGATTGACATTGATCATGAGACTATCCGGTCGACCGCTTTCCGCCGAAGTCCCAATCAAAGCTTTAGCGTACAACATGGGAAGTGAGGATTTTCCCGTGCCTGAAGGACCGCCAAGTACAGTTATTGGCCCGCACAAAACGCTTAGATGAAAGGCCTTCAGATCCAATTCGCGGTACGTGAAGCCACTGTCTTCGACAACCTTCCGGAAGCGATCAAAGAATTCCTCTTCATCGAGAGGTTTTTCCACAGCGCCGCGGCCCCCCAAAACAAATGAAGGAATTTCGAAGTGAAGTGCGGCTGGTTCTGCCTCAGGGCGAGGACTTTGCTCAGACAGCACAGTCTCTGCCTTCCTCTCACCGATTCCCGATAAACCCAAAAGTGGAGCAATTGTGAGAAAACGATTGACGACTTCGTCGCCAGCGTTTCGCAGTTCTGCAGTGACTTTCTCAAGATTCTTCTTGAGCAAGTCTTGTTGGCGCTGCAACTCCGCCTTTTGCCCTTCGAATTCCTCGCGCTCTTTTGCAATATGACCACGGGCCTTTTCCTGCTCTTCCAGCAACCTACCATTTAGCTCTTCTCTTAAGTTCTCCTCCTCTCTTTTCATACGAGAACGAAGGTCGACCAACTCCCCTTCCGCCTTTCGGATCTCGTTCCGCTTCCCAGTGAGATTCGCCTCTATTTGAGACTGAAGCACTGCAGCGCGATCGCGGACGTATGCTTCCGCAAAACTTTGCTCTGCACGCTTAATCCGATCGTCTCCTAATAGTCCAGCGGTCAGCATCGACTTGGCAACTTCCTCGAGGGCGCTGTCAACGTTTAGCGCGTTCGATCTCACCCGATCGACAATCTGCAGCACCTCCTCCGTCTCACCTGCCTCCGCTGCCGTAATCTTCAATTCTTCAAGGTGACTCCGCAGCTCCTGAAATTTTTTCCTCTGCAAACATTGCTTTGCTAGGCGTCGCAACACCTGTTCATCGGATTCCAGCTTGATTTCGCGTGGATTTACTTCAAAAAGCTTTTCATAACCTCGATTCAGGAGCAGTTCGTGTCTAGTCATTCGAAGGTCGTGGTTTTCGGATACGCGGTGCGATGAGGTCGAAACATTCGTCAATTCTTCAATTCGAAATTTGCCCGCCGCGCTGCGGAATTGAGTATCCGCTAAAATAATTACGGACCTATCTGAATTCAAGGGAGCGAATGAAACGCGTCGCAAGACGCTGTCTTCATTTTGTGGCATTGTGGTCGTAGAAAATGGGCCAAAAACATCGGAACGCCATCGCAACATGACCGCCGGCGTGGGCCGAACCTGCAGGTCAAGGTGAAAACTACCGGAAACAATATCGTGAAGTGATCCAATGCTATCGCTTGGAATATCGATTACTTCCATCCCGTGTGCACGACCGAGCGTGCTTACCGATTCTCGAACTACCTGAAACCACGAAGCACCGGAAGCTTGTTCATTAAAACGCTTAGCCTCTTCGATACTTCCAACTATTAACCGTCCGGGTTCTGCCAATGCAGCGCTTTTGGCGGTCAACATCCACCAGATCTCATTATCATTGGGGAAATCGCCGGGTTTGGGACGCTCCCCGTCGACATAGACAAATGGAATGAGCTTGCAGAACTGATCGATATTCGACTCAAAGGGCTTTTGAGCAACAACCATCACAAGTAGTGTGTCGTAAGGTTTAGCCACAACAACATTCCCCCTCTGAAATTAAGGACCGAGCCACAATGACCGAAATGTTTCAAAACAATCCAAATCTAAATCATCGCTAATGTTAGTTATTAATACGGACATCTCGCTAGGATGTCAGCAGGTTTGGAACTCAATGCCTTATGTAATTTCGCCAACTGCGAACGAGGCGGTAGCGCTCGTATTGGGGGCGCATCAAAGCCATTTCGCCGGAGCAGAATGCGTGCCCTCAACGCCAGGATAGAGAATAGCTGCCCAGAAGAGAATAAATCAGACTTTAACAGCAAATCTGCAGCAAACTGTCGCTGCTGACCATTGGCACCTGGATGCCGCAGTAACGCCTCGGCGATTAACGCAACTGGGTCATGAAGCCCGCGATCGCTCACGTGTCGAGGTAATTGACATTCCGCGGACGCGGCATTGCAGGCTGCGGTGATAGTCTTAATATGAAGACTACCAGTTTTTGTTCCTTGCCAGCGCAACAGTGCAGCCCAATCATAAAGATTATGCGCATCGCGTCCGTCCGGCTCAGCGGTTTCCACCCACAGTACATGATCTTTCCAATCAGGAATTCGGCCCGAAATCTCCCAGTGTGAAATTAAAATGTCAAGGCACTGGTTGTCTTGCCGATGCTGGTTACAATCTTTGTCCAGCTTGTACTTGCGACAATACGCAAATATGTTCGGCCAAGAACGTTTCAAAAAGGTCCGCTGAACCCAAGCCTCCTTTAATAGCGATAAACTTTTCTTAAACCGCCCATTGAACTCCAATAATCGCCCGTATGTGTTGCGCAGCTTTAGGATACTATATGCTTCCTCGACTTGCCAAATGTTCAAGGCATTAATCTGTTGGAGCAAGCGTTTATGATCGGGATGTGACAGTCTCCAGTGGCCTTGATTCACGGCAATGACCGACAATACCGCCGGTCGCTGATTGGATAGATATTCGCCAATCCAGATCTCCGGAAAGTTAACAGGCTTACAATGTTCGGCTTGCATAAACGCCTTTTTTGCGTTGGCCGAATCTCCCGCATGCAGGTAGGCTCGCGATCGAATATCATGGACAATAAACCTGACCAAATTGGAGTTGTGGCTTGTAAATGCTTCCGTTTGCTCAATGACGTGCTCCAAACTCCGGTCTTCGGGATAGCAACGTACGGCTGCTTGATCAAAGAGGGCCAGGATCTTGACGAGATGTTCCTCGGCCATATCCGGCCAGAGAATGGAAATCAGTTTGAGCGCAGCTAACCCCGGATGTTTGGATACATATTGAATCGTTAGTTCATGGGGCGGATTCATCGGCATTGGCTGGCCTTTAACCAGCAGAAGCGTTTTGTATCCCCATGCGTGGGCGACACGAATCTTAGCTGCAATTGTCTTGGAATCGACCACGTCAAATTCACCGTTGTTGGCATAGCGCCAACGCCCCGTGGCGACCACGTCATCCGGAATGCTGAGCTTAAGTATTGAACTCAGAGCGGCAATGAATGCAGACAGTCCAACACTTTTTCCGTCCGTATCCTCTTTCCAATGGAGGCTTATGGCGGGCCATTGGTCTACCTGTGTCAGTTTGCGATACCATTCCCCCACCGCACTTGCTGCTCCGTACGCGGCTTGCATTGCGGCTACATGCTTCGGTTGGGAAGAATTTGCGCTCCAGTCGATAGAAATGAAACCCAGTGCTCCAGAGGCTCCATTTCCTCGAACCAAAAGTACCGGAGCCCAATTTGGCGGCGGACCTTCGGCCTCTGGGGACCGTCGGACACCGTCTTGGCGCGATTGGAGCCATGCGAACGCGCGTTTCAGCCATGGTGCGTGGCTATCCTGGACTCCTACCCTCAACCACTTGCAGGGGTCGATTAAGCCAAGTCGCTTCCAATCAGGTTGGTTGTTAGCACCGAGCGCATTCAACGCCTGTTCTATAGGCGGCAACATCATAATAAGGCAATCCATTCCCCAGACAGTAACAAAATGTGTAGTGTCTGCTCGCACAACATTCTCATCCGTGCATCGTACGAGACGGTAGCCAATCTGAAATAGAAAACGCCGCGGTCTTCATCATCCCTTTCGGCTCGTCGGCATTCGATTCTAACCTTCGCAACGTCCGCTGGGCGATAAGGCTCCTTCCAACAAACACGCACACACAATGTCCACTCATCCTCCTTTAGCCATCGAGAGATCAATAATATTCCCCGTCCCTTGAGTCGACATGGCACATCGGTTTCGCGAATTCCGTCCAAAATGGCTTGGCTCGGCCTTCCGACGCTAGCTTCAAAAAGCGCAAGATCCTTTCGAGCCGAAAGTTTGTGCGCCTTCCAAAAGAATTCATGTCGTTGGCGTGAAGGCGCGAGTCGCGCCAATGCGCGCATTTGAAATTCGCTCATCGGCGAAGCGATGGCTCGGATCCTGATCTCTGGCGGAATGGGGAAGCGTTTAAGCCAGTCGCTTATGAATTTTACCGCCGTTTCGTTCAAGTTAGCGGCGCCAGACAAATCGATCCATTCTTCCCACAGAGCCGTTAGTTGCGGATTGTTTTCAAATATTGATATCTTACCAAATTCCAAAAAACATGCAGCGTCCTGAGCATCGATTGTGGCTTTCGCCGCAGCAATGCCAGCCGCAATCCCCAGTTGATCAATTCCTTCAAGTGCTCTTCTTCGTAAAGCCCTCAGAAGCGACTCCTGATGTGGTAGGACAGCTCGAAAGAAACGCTGCAAATGGCGTTCGTCGCCGAGCGTTGCTAGCCGTGCGGCGGGAAGCGCAAACGAAATCCATTGCGCTTCTGTATTCAGCGACCCCGGCGCCAATTGCCGGACTAGTGCTCTGATGCCGTTTGCCTTCGTAGACATAATTTGGCTCTTTACTTTAGTGCGGAAAGTGTGCGTTTCAAGTTTCGCCCTCAGGAGCAAGCGCTTGGCAGGCATTTTCAATTCAGCCTCGTCGCTTTATACGGCGCCACGAACTAATTATGAAGGGAATTCTGTTCACACTCTCACTCCCACGAATCTGGCTTTATCTCATCCGGTATTACAAGTAATTTCGGCAATTCTCTCAAATGTGTGCTCCGCGCGGCATCTGCCTTGTTGCGAGTCACTCGATAGATCTCTTCGGGCGCCATGTTATCTGTGTTTTCGGGAGCGAGATCGAGTAATCTCATCAACGCTTCAGCGTCCAATGGCATCAGGTATAGGTCGCGGTATAGCAGAAGAATCTGGCCGTCTATGTCGTTCCGTGTTTTAGGCGTGAGGTCGCGGGGCTCGCCGTTCGCACTGAGTTTCCGGGATGAAATTTTGGCAATTTCACCTCGAAGTGCAACCCGTCGCAAGTTGTGTGTCTCATCGAGCCGAATCTCCCAGCCTACTTTGTCTTTGAACTTTTTGGGAATTGCAGATTCCAAGTCACGTCTCCGGGCCATCGAATTATCCAACCTCGGATAGAATTGAATTCCGGCATGAATCATCGGCTGCGAGAGACCACCTGTTCCCAGCTTTAGTCTAATGTTGCGGTTCAAGGTGTCATGCACGCTGCTATAGCGCGCTGGATTCGTAAACAGATGAATACGGGAGGACACGCTGTCGATTATGGACGTATGGCCTTGATCATTACCGGTAACTCCGCTGTACGGTGTTGGAAAGGTCCCTTGCTCGACTAAATAGTCAATGGCGCGGAGGATCAGCAACCTTCCGCTCAGGTGTTTAACCGGATCTCGACGACTAGGATTCCAGCTGGCAAACAGCCTTTTCTTTGGATCGTTGGACTTTGCCTTTTCATGATACTCCGAGAGCTTGCCCGCCACAAAGTCGTCTAGGTCGTCCCCCGCGTTGGGACGACCTCTGAACATGTGCCTGACTCGGCGCTTCATTGGATCGATTAGCTCACCAGCCATCACGTCCCAATCCGATTCCCAACCTGAAGCGTGGTCGCGAATGCGTATAGCCCATTGAATACGTTGAGCTAAATTGCTCATGGCAACGCCTTTTACTCGATTGCTTCAGGTGACCTTTGCTAACGGACCAGTGTTTTGAGAATGCGATTCTCAAAGAAAACTTTTATGAATGAATTCACCACACGATGCTATCACCATTTTTCATTCGCGCAAATGCAGTGTGCGCGATGTTCGATTGTCAATCAAACGGCGCGACCGCACGCTCCGAGGATAAGGAAGTTTCCCCTTTTCTTAATCAGAGTTTCACCTTAATCCCGTCATTGGTGTAGTGGTGGCTCATTGCTGGTTCGGCGCAGGTGGTGATCGGCGCGCTGCTGGAGTTTGGCGGTCGGAATTTCTCGACATTAGTGCGATGAACGGATGAAATCGTCGATTGCGCCAATTTCGCGGAAGAGTCCGCAGGGCATGCGGTTGGATGTTGCGCAGGAGGAAAGGAAATGCGCCCAGTAAGGTGCGTCGGGAAGATTGAAGAGTCATTGCCTACCGACATCCAAGCGCATTTTGCGCACCGAATTCTCGAATCTTAACCGGGTTTTCGGAGTCAGATTGTACTTGCGGACGTTAAAATTTGTGGCTCGACTTGCTCAGCTGGAGGACTGCTAGATGGAGAACGAGTTGGAAATTGATGCGATCGCCTCTGCCAGGAAACGGCAGATGCTGGTAATCGCGATGCTGACACTGGTGGCCGTTGCGGTCCTTGTGGTGGGCTTTCGTTGGAAATGGATGAAGCCAAAGCCCCTCAAACTGTCCGAGGCGCAGCACCGTAGGTTTGACCTCGACAACGGTTACTCCGTCTGTGTGTACGCAAGGGTAAAGAACGAAGGGGCAAAGGGAAGGGTCGTGATGCGCGCTTGGTTGTACCTGGGAGACAAGACTTTCTCTCAGGATCTCATTGTTCCATTTGAAGCTGGTGAAGCCAAATACATGTGTGCTATGTTTACTGAACCAGGATTGCCGGACGTGTTGACCCGCACCGAACATCGAATTGAAATTGACGCCGAATGACGACTGCGACAACAACTCCTCAATTCGCAAGACTTCGATTCATCGCGGCCTGGGTGTTGGCCGTGATCAGTATCGGGACGTTCGCCATTGGCCTGCTGACCCCGTTTTTTAGCCTGCATCCGAATTTCGGCGAGGGGTTTGCGAATAAAATTGCCCCACACGTCGTAGGCGGGTTAAACCCCCAGACGTACTCAATCCTAGAGGGCGTCTGGCATCTTTATTCGCTGGGTGAGTGGTTCATCGCTACGTTGATCCTGGTTTGTTCAGTCGTTGTCCCAATTGTGAAACTCGGTGCATTGACGTGGGCTGCGATGACCGGAATGGTGCGAAGCTACCACCCCTTTATGCTTCGCTTGCTCCAAACGCTTGGAAAATGGGGAATGCTTGATGTTCTGATCGTCGCCGTGCTCGTGGTCGCGTATCGCCATTTTCCGGGAGGAACACGGGTCCACGTCGAAATCGGACTCTACTTTTTCGCGGTTTCAGTCCTGCTCTCAATGGTGGGCGGGTTCTTGTTACCGCCGAGAATCTAACATTGAGGCAGCCAGACGGCATCGCAATTCGCTTGATTAACAACCGACTTATCATAGAAAGGAACATTTGTCTTCGAACAGGTCAAAATCCTGAGTGCACGCTGGCGAGTGAATACTGATGAATGACGCATTATCAACCATTCCCCATGTCTCTCCCCTCTCGGACGCAGACGAGGCATTATACGAGCGTTTCTTTCGAGCAAGAAGCCGGTCGGAGCGCTTCACATACTCCAATAGTTGGACTTATGTAGTTCAGGCAGCTCGCAATGAATCATTCAAGTATTTTGATGGCGAAACACTTTTTACAATAACTCGCCGGCCGAATTCGCGGTACGCCTTCAGAATCCTTGATCCGATGGGGCATAACCCCGCGCATGCAATCAGTGAAGTGTCCCGTCGTCTCGTTGACTATAACCGGCAGCCCATTTTGCTTGCCAAGGTCGCACCCGATGTGGCGATACGTTTGTCCGCGTCCGGCTTCAGAACACCGCACTGGAATTCAAGTGCGCTCGAAGAACTACCTGATGACATTTTTTCGCAACCGATCTGTGACCTAAAGGAATATTCCGGCGGACCGCACCGTCCTCCTTCCGGACATCAATTTTTAAAGCTCCGACAAAAGTTGTCTCGATTTCTTCAAGGAAAACACAAATGTGAGGTTCGTCCATTGACCTCCGGAAATGCGCAGGATGCCATAGCGGTTCTGCACGAGTGGAAGAATGGATTTATGCGGCGTTATGGCCTTCGCAATATTGCCTTACCAGCCATTGACAGCTATTACTTCGATCCGTATTTGGTTCTCATATCAGCGATGGCACCCAGAATGAGTCAAAAAGAGCACATTGCGTTTCTCCTATACATCGACGAAAGGCCGTCGGCATTATCGCTACTTTCAGAGATTTCGGATTGTGCGGTGGGCCAATATGTGAGCCTCTGCGTTAACAACATTAAGGGCCTTTCAGAGTATCTTGTTACATTGAGCTTCAAGCAGGCCTGCGAACGCGGCTACCGATTCGTTAATATGGGCGGAGCAGAGACCAAAAGCCTTTTTGACTTTAACAAGAAATTTGGGCCAATCAGCTTCGCGACGAGCTATTTCCTCGAGTTACTACCTGCGAATTCGTAATTTCAGCAAGGAGCGATTATGAGTGACAGGGATGATACGGACAAAGACTCAGCAGGATGGCGTACTTTATCCGCATGGCAATTTAGCGTAGGCTCATTGGCGGGCGCATTTTTAGCGTGGGGCAGTTACAAGTTTGAAAGTTTTGGATATGGTATCGGCGTTTTAATTGCGATTTTCGTCGTTGTTGCGGTGCTCTTTTCCACAGCAGTCTTGGTTGTGCATTTAGGTCGTAATAATAGATGCATACGGGACGCCGTGAATGAACTTCAAATTCTGAGAGCAATAAATATAGTTTCCACCTTGAAAAATGCAAAGGAAGAAGCGAAATGGGTCATCGAGAAGAAAGTCGTTGCCGAGCTGGAAGTTAGCAGCAAGGTGACGGAGCTTTGGACGCTAACGCCAGACTTTCATTATGAAATCAACGACTTTGACGACGTCGTAATTCAGAATATATGTCAGTCTATCGGCGGCAAGAAGAGGATGTGCTATACTTACATTTATCCAAATGTCACAACTGCAACGTCAAAACTAGACTTGTTGCGATGTACGGTACTGGAAGCTGTTGCCAAGAAACTGAATTTAACCGACCTTCAGACGCTGGCTGAAGAGATCAATGAATGCTTTTCACTGTACCCAATAAAGCAAGACATTGTTCTCTACACTGAAGGACTGCAAAATCCGCATGAGCGCCGTCCTTTGGGGCTACTGATGACGCCAGGCGAGGCATTCCCTTACTATATAAAACTCGACGAGAATCAGACGCATCGGCTTCGCGTCAAGTTTGAGGAGATGATAAGACTTAGCAGAGAGGACTTTCCAACGACGGAGAAGTTTCTCAGTATTGAATTTGTCAAAGATTGTTTGCGGAGACAGGGAAATCAGCGAAAAGAGCGGCATGTATAAGACGACTACGTGAAGAATGCGAGCATAATTAAGCGGGCGACTATCGCTCCGCAATTGGCGGAATGCGAATTGATGGGAGCGGCATTCTGCTCGCAAGCGCTTTCAACGGCTGCATTTGAAGCTTATATTTGGACCAACACAATTTCGGGAACTTTCTATCGCGAGTGGCGTCAAATATCGCTTGGTCCTGTCGGTTGTCTCTATCGAATGGTCAATTGGAGGGCAAGTAGATGTTGGATTTCGAGGCTGTCCGGGATCATTACACGCAGTTGTGCGCGCTTCCGTCGTCGAGTGGTGAATTGCTGGCATTGCGGCGTGACCTTTTTCATACGGCAATTCGCTATGCAAGCCTCCGCGCAACGTGGTTGGTTGTCGACCAGCAAGGACGGATGGATATTGATTCAGAACGCAGCGCGGCGCACAATGCGTTCATCGATAGTTGCAACATTCTCTCGCGCAACATGGCACGGAGCAACTTGGACGTGTCCTGGCGCAAGTCGCTAGGTGACGATCGAAAAACACTCGGCGATTTTGCGTGCTACTTGACTGCGCTGCTTGGGTTGGATGCGCGATAAAGAATCAGACGGCGCAGCAGTCTAAAATCGCGCCAGTTTCTTTGTAAGAAGCCGCATTCCGGGTCGTTATTCTCAATAGCAAGACGACGGATTGCCACCGACCACTCTTGAACGCCTACTGCGAACCTGCGAGGGGACGTGTGTCCTCACGCAAGGTTCGAGTTAACCCCTATAGGGAGGCGTTCGACATGAGCATCACTCGCACCACAATCTACTGGTTCTCTGGCCGCTGCTCGAAATGCGAGCAGACATTTGATTTGGTCAGCGTTTCGCCGGTTGGCGCATCTCCTGAATGCGTTGAGTGCGAATATAAGCTGAATAGAAAGAAGGATGCGCCCCGCACCAGCAAGACCGGGAATCGTATATGGCCGGTGGCGCAAATGGGAGAAATCCCGAGACTCAGAGCGTAGCTCCCCACCGGGAAGCACTGCCGTCCGCCAGTGCTTCCCAAACCACGCTTAACCCCTTATCAGTTGGATCCTTATAAAAATTCCACTGGAAAGGCCATCAGAGTCTCAACTAAACACCGTTCTACCAATGTCGAACAACGAGCTTTTCGTTGACGCCTATCAGGGCAAGCATCGCTTTTAAATTAAGGAGGATCGAGAAAGATGAGGATTAAAGTTACGTCGTTCCGCGGGCACCACGAATGCGATGTCCCGGTGGAGTATGGTCGGCAGATTTTCGAGAAATTGATCGGTCGCACGAAGGAGCCGTTGTCACCGGAGCTGCGCTCCGAAATGCCCGAGAACTTCGCTGAATTGCAGGCGCTATGGTCCAGCGGTGCCGGAGGCTACTCGGCCTTTGCGGTAGACCGTGATAAGCAACTAATAAAGGTCGAGCGCTTCGACGGCAAACTGGATGAAGTCGTCTTCATCGCGCCAATCGTTGGGGGGTAGCCGCGTGGTTCCGATAGGTCATGCGCGTTGGTTTGTCGATGTTGCCAAGTCACCTGCGCCTCGTGGCGAGGTCGAGTACCGTCTCGGCCTCGTTCCACAGGCGCGAGTATACAGGACCCTCGTCAAGGAATGGCATGGCTTGCATTGCGAGCTCGTCGAAAGGGATGTCGAGGTAACGCCGTTATCGATCGTTCGAAGCGAACCACGATTCGAGGTGGAACGTGTTCCAGCACGCGAAGTGAAACTGCTGCGACAAATGGCCGACGAGTTGGCTTCCGAGGCGGTGAACCGCTGCATGAACTGGGAACTCTGTTCCGGAGCATGCGTCGAGAAGGCCGCAGCCATCTGCACTGTACAATTCTGTCTTATGCGAAGGATTGAGCTTGGAGTTTCGGAAACTCCTGATCTCGTAGACAGCATCGATCTCGTCCCAGTACTTCGTGATGCGTTTCAGCAAGGAGAAATACGTCGTCAGGAGGAGGAAGAAAGAAGGCGTGAAGGAGTATTCGAATTTACGGAGGCATGGCAAGCGCAAGTACGCGCTGCCATGGCGCTATTGGACAGTTACTTGTCTCCGACCGAGCGCGGCGAGATGAAATTACTTTCCCGTATCACGGTGTGCAACGCGCATGGTGAATTCTGTGTACCCCTGCGAAAGCGCGGGCTCGTGCAATGTTTCGTCAACGGCACACACGTCGCAGATTACTGCCTCGTCTTCCAAGATCGATCAATTCCGCTAGGTGACGAGGTCTTAATGAAGATAGCACTGTTGAAAGTGGACGTTGATCGATTCCTGGCGGTGGCAAATAAGAAGCGTCCTGCGTGTGATTTTTCTTGGACGCGTCGCTAACTGTGGAAGGCACTACTTCTTCTATACGTTCGAACCGAATTTTGTGGAAACTTATTGACGCGAATTGCGTCAAAGTTCTCTCAGTTTTCCCTCTGCTCTTTGAAAATGAATAGTGTGCAAATTCTAGAGTGCATGAGCACTCTCAACCCCAAAAGGAGGATGAGGAGCAATGCTTATCAAAGTGACGTCGTTTCGAGGACATCACGAGTGCGAAGTGCCGGCCGACATCGGCCGGCTGATCTTCGACAAGCTGACTGGCAAACGCAAGGAACCGCTGTAGAGGTCGATTGTTGTTCCAGACACTTTTCAGGAACTCGCCGCGCTTTGGGATAGCAGCAAGAGTGGCTATACCGCGATCGCGACGGGTGAGGACGGAGAAGTACTTTCAGTAAGAGAATTCGCTCCCGAGGCCCGCGAGATTGTCTTCATCGCACCCATTGTTGGCGGCTAAGCCAGAAAGGAGAATGTCAAAAATGATCCACATCGGTTTGTCCCGCTGGTTTGCGGAATTTTCTCGCAAGCCGGCGGGGCATGGGGAATTCACCCTGACGATTCAGCTGTCCCCTGAAGCGTGCAGATACCGCGTTGTCGAAGCTGAGCGCACGGGTACGCGCATCAATCTGATTGAAAAGGAAGTTAACGCAGAAACTGAAGATGTCCGAACGACCGTTGATATCTATGGGTTGTCGGCAAAGCGCGAGTTGGAATACTGGCATCGGCTCGCTGACGAAGTCGCATCGAATGCCGTCAATCAATGCATTTCGTCGGGAATCGTCAACTATCGTGAATACGATAAGGCCTCCGGGATTTACCTTGTACGCCACGCGATCATGCGTGCAATTTTTTCCGGCGCCTCTAATGAACGCGAGGAGTTCGACTGTGTCGATTTGACGCCTGAAATGATTGCGCGAGAGTCATTGACGCTCGATGAGCGCATTGCGCGCTTGACGGCGCAGGCCGCAGAGAACGACGCGCAGCGTCATCAAGACGAAGAATTGCGCCTCAAGCGAGCTGAAGTGCGATCACAGGAAAACGAGCGGCTTCGCCTGGCAGAACGGGAGCGCCTGCGATCAGCTGAAGAAAGGAGAGCGGCTGCAAGGGAAGCAAATTACCGATCTTACGATCTCCTTGAAAGTTTATTGTCATCGGATGAGCTGGCGGGATTCCAAAGAACACGTGTCATCACTATTAAGACGCCCCTCGGGGAGTTCAGACTGCGCGAGATGTCGCATGGCGGCGTCGATCGATATGTCGATGGCTTTTACCAATGCAGCTACTGTGTCGTTTTCGCCGAAGATAACCTGCCGCTTGGAGACAATTTGGCGATGAAAGTGGCCCTTTTGAAAACCGACCCCGAACGGCTAATTCGAACGGCGAACCAATACATCCGTCCAAGACGGCGAACAATTTTCCCTTATCTGGTCGGCCCTCTGTAAAAAACGTGGCTGGAAATTTGGTCTCTATGTGCGGACTTTTGGGGCTTCTTGCGCAGGATGTATGCGAGGTCAAATCGTTTTGGTCAATTGGCCGGAGTCATTCGGTTAATCATTTTTAGTGGCTCCAAGAACTCATCCGCCAATTCCCCTCAAAACTAACCAAGCGCCCGTGATTCCTGTCATGATCTCTCTCGAATCAATACTACCGAGAATTCGTCGGTTCATGACGAGAGCACCATCGCTGCGAAGGCAATGACGAGTTTGTCAAACATCAGCCGTTTGCTTCAAATTCCTTAAGCAAGTGTGTACGCTTCCGTCAGCAAGGATGACAGAAAGCCGTGCTCGCGTGCGTCAGGCGTTCCGACGACCATCGCGCGGTCAAGCCCTTGATTGATCGTTTCGCAGGATGTTTCCGGCAGGAGAACGCACGCATGACAGGCAGCAAGATTGGCGAGTTTAGAACCCTGTCCGCCTAGATTCTCCGAGCAAACCGGATCTGCTGAACACCAGGACGCCCGACCGAGAGCGCGATTCACAACCGGGCCGAGACGCTCGGGCCGGCCCAATCGAACCAGCCCGCCCAACGTCCCTTCAGAATCGCCCGCCGACGTGTAGATTAGGAAACCGGCCATTGGGGCTGACGAATCGGACGAGACATAGAGACGTTCACGAAGCGATGCCGTGCTATATCCACACTCAAAAACAAGCTGGTTGATCAGGATGTGGGCCAAGCTGTGAACGAGAAGGTAACGGGTCGCCCAAGCGCGACTGGCAGGTCCATAGGGGGGCAGCGTTTGGAAGATTCCGCCCAATCGAGCAATGAAAGCATCGTCAAGGCGACTTTGAAGCCAAGCGGCGTGATCTGCCTGCCATTGTGCAAGGCAATCCTCGCGCAACTCCAAATAGAGACCCTCGCCGAAAACTTCGACGGCTGGGAGCCATCGATCTTGGCGCTGGGTAGGCGGTTCACGGAACAACTGCCGCATAGCCGTGTCCGGCATTCCGAGCAAGGTGTCATTGTCCTGCTCCAACCGATCAAACCCGTAGAACACGCGCGTCTCTCGGAGACGCTCAACGAGGTTGACCCGTGCGAACCATGCAGCCAATTCGCCGGGAACACTTACTGGAATGACTCGCAAATTGGGAACATGCTCCGGATCGTTTACTTCATGGCGGATGATGTTGAACTCCGCACGACGAAACGCTAGCAACTCAGATTCGGGATCCGCAGGCATGGAAGTACCCGCTGGCAACGTCGCAGGAGTAAGAGCAAAGAGACTCTCCAACGCCGCCTCAATTTTTTCCGGAGCGGCTGTCGTGCCACTATTGTTCAGACCGTTCTGTATTAACGCAACAGATCCCGATTTATTGCCCATGTTCCAGAGCGTCTTTGCAACTCCCAAAGCGCCTGGGTCCTGCTCGATCTGTACCTGCAACAGTGCGACATCGTTGTCTTGAACCCGCAATTCGGGAAGTGCAATCGCGGAGATGGTTCTTGCAAAGTAAAGATTCGTCTGATTTATCAGAGCACCAATCAACGGATGTGGGCAATTCGGCTCGTTTGCACCATCGCCAAGCCACGGGCGTTCGCCGGGGCAGGTGATGCCTGCTCTTTGAAAGGCGCTTCGTTCTCCGATCTGAACATCAGGCTTCACAGTGGTGCCGGCCAGACTCTTGCCTTGGCGACCTGTCGAGCCTTCAGGACAAGTTCGGCATTCCACTCGGATACTGGTCAATTCGGAACCGCCACGGTCTGTGAGGAATAGGTTGCCATTGCCAGCGCATTGGCAACCAATCCATTCCTTCCACGGAAACTCACAAAGATGGCCCCCCGAGCAAACTGCGATGAATCGAACGGGCTGCCATCGCCCGCCGCCAGCCGGCGGGGTTCTAACGGTGTCCAAATTGAAACGGTGCAGCTCGCCGGTTGCAGTGTGGCGATACAATCGAGGAAATCGTAGAGCGGGTACATGGAGCCGCGCATTCGGAGGTGCAGTCTCACCTTGGTTGACGTGGCGGTAATCGGGCGGGGCACAAAATCTATCCACATGCAACAAAGCCGATAGACGCGACTCGAAGCGCTCGAACTCCGCACGGCCTTCGCATGGTGTCATTCGTCCAAAAGTCTGGTCCCAGCGCTTGAACCAATGGTCGAGGCCTCCGACAACGTGCGGTATTCCCCGACGATCCGTGTAGATGCTCCCCGGTCCAAACGGGGCAATGAGTTGACCAACGCGAATCTGTTTGTTGCCCATGTTACAATAACTCCTCAAGTATTGGCCACAGGCGCTGCCGCTGGAGCGGGAGGCGGCGCAATGGGAGGCGTGACAATCGAATAACCTTGCGTTATGTTGAGCTCGGCACTGCGGTCTACTTGGCGCATACTGCTCGGCACGACAACTCCCCGTGCTTTTTGAAGCGCGGTGACAAATTGACCTGGCCAAAGCATGAGGTACTCACCGTTGACATTGGGCGGGAATTCTTCCCACACCTGCGGATTCTGCGCCCACTTATGCTCCAGATCGTCCCGGACCCTTTTGAGTTCGGCAATCGATCGGGCTTGATCTTCGTACATCTGTACCGAGAGGCAACGCTCGTGCAGCAACTGAAAGCCTGATTCAAGCGCCTCGGCATACGCTTCGTCATTCTGGACTGCGGCATTACTATGTTGCCGCGCCCATGCAATCAAGGCTCCCGGCAATGCTCGCTGAATTGCAGTAAGCGCAAAGGGAGTGGCAGAAGTTGGCTCGACACGCTCGTAAAGACGTCTGTGGTAGCTGTGAAACTGCTCAAAGTGAGAACGGTCGCGACTCTTCGAGGGGTTGTAAATCATGAGTATGAGTCCGGCACGTTCCCACCACTTGCGACCCACCCTTCCCGTAACTTGGATGTACGTTGCCGTGGTCTTGGGTTGACCGACAACACCCATGAGTGAGAGTCGGTCAATATCCACGCCTACCTCTATGATATTGGACGCGAGGCACGCATCGATCATTTCATGGCTGCCTGCCGCTGAATAAGGCGCGGACAATCGGTCCATCATTTGCACGATTTCGGCTTGTGAGAGGCGACTCGTTAATTCCTCAACTATCCGTAGATTACGACGACCATCATGCGCGAAATTCTCCCGATTGAACATGAACTTGAGGCGTGAGCGGATGTCCGAATCGAAGAGGGTTTTGGCACCACCTAGTTCTCGGATGCTGTTGTAGAACGCGAGCAAGGTCCACCACGGATCGCGGCGATCCGCATCAAAGGAGTATGGCAGAAATATCGCCGAGGAGAACGCACGGACTTGTGTGGTGAGAACAGATCCGTAGTCGCTGGCATGGATGCCGAGGTAGAGACGGCCAGGGAGTAGGCTCCCAGCCGCATCACGCGCATACTTGCCGAAAAATGAATCCCCCATGAGAAGTCCAGGACTGGGGAAAAAGTGAGTCTGCGTTCTGGCGTATAGTGACTTAACCTGATCAGAGGCACCACGAATAGTGGCTGTAGACGCGATCAACTTGGGCCTAATCCAAGTACCGTTCTGCTGAAAGGAGCACAGACGTTCAAATACGCCCTCGTAAAGAGCATACATTGTTCCAAGGGGACCGGAAATGAGATGCAACTCATCCTGAATAATTAGGCCGGGAGGCAAAGATTCCTGTCGCGAATGACCGTCTATGAAACGGCGCCCAAAGAGAGCACCAGCCTCTGGCCGATACGCAATCATTGCAAGTTTGTCGGCGGTTGCGATGACGAGAGAGGGTGGATGTCGGTAGATCCGCTCGTCGATCACTTCAACGGGAAGCCAGTCCTCCGGATGCTCTTGACCGAAGGCGCAATTGGCGTCAGCACAGTGAAGGAGCGGACCATTATCGCCATCTTCGGTAATTCCTCTTGTCCGTGCTGAATTCCATTGACCCTGAGACAAGCCCTTGGGGGGCGGACCGTCGTAACGTCCGATCTCCGACCGGCACCATGGACATTCGGTTAGAACAAGCGGGTTACCTTCTGAGTCGCCCCTGCGGAACTTGCCGAGCTCCACTTTAGCCCCTGCAATTTTATTTGGTGACCCGCTACCACCGATCCACAAGCCAAGAGAAAAACGTGACCCTGACAGAATTCCCATGCCGTGGCGATCGGGGTTGCGACGCAAGAACTCCATCGCGCAAATCAAACTGGCCGCGCGTTGAAACTGTTGGGTTGTAAGCATCCGCAGTGTGTACCGCATAAGAACGTTAGTACCATCACGACGATCCTCCCCGCTACTATCAATGAGCAAGCGCTCATGAAACATATAAAATGCCATCACCGCGAGGTAAGCCTCAGTTTTACCCCCGCCAGTAGGGAACCAGATGAGGTCTACAATCTCGCGGTCAGGCGAAGCGCCGTTACGCATTCCATCGAGCGACATGAGGAGAAAAGCTATCTGGAATGCTCGCCACGACCCCAAGTCTGCACGCTCCTGATGCTGTTGATAGACTGCCCATGGGGATTGCGAGTTTCCTTGAGGAGCAACCATTCTTTGAGCAGTGTTCCGATGAAGTGGGCGCCGGGGAAGTTGCTTGGTCGCAATCTGCTGAAGGAGCATGGTGAGGTTTGCAAAGCGAAAAGCTCGGCGTACTCGGGCGTCGTTCCGCAGCAAGGTAATTCCCGCATTGATCCTAGCCAAGCAGGTGTCACAGGCGTCAAGGTGGCGGTTGGCGACAGTGGCGAGATGTGCGGGAAGGCTTGTCGCTTCACTGCGACGTAATTGAATCCAATTTGAGTATCCAGCAACGAGAGTGTCAAGTGCCTGCCATTCGGCAGCGGCACAGTTGTCCGGTAACGTTGCGAGAGAGCGCATTGAAAGTTGAACGGGACGCCCATCTACCGTAATGTCGGGAGTCATACTCGGAAGCTGAACTGCGGGCATAACGTCGGCGAAAATTGTTGCCGGTGATAACCCTGGTTCTGCATCCCAGCCAGCCGCGCAACCATGGCCGATGGCCCAAGTCGCGGACTCACGATAAAGAAGTGCCAGAGATTGTTCCTCTGGGTCGAGTTGTGAAAATGGTCTTCGACTTTCGGGATACTTTTCGAAACACCCCCCCGCAACATTCACTTCAAAGAAGGTCTGGTAGAGAACCGATTCGCGCGGTTCCCGCGTAGTAGAAGGAACCGTCGAATTCCGCAGAACCACGGTTAGCAGCCAAACGTTGTCGTGCCCCAGACGCGGAAATATCTCCACGCGAAGGGCCAGCGGCGAACCTTCGGGCATTTGTATGTTTTTCGGGATTACACGTCCCGAGGCAAGTTCGGAACGTTCGACGGTAATCGAAGTATCGGGCAGTGTGGCAGAAAGTCGACGCCAAACTGGCGCCTCCCTTAGCTTGCCTTCGTCGTCTGTCCAACGTCGAACGCACGGTTCATAGCGGCCATTCAAACAACATGGGTGAGAGCCTGCGGTCTGCCAGGAAAAGAGCCTGTGTTGGGGCAATTGTATAATTACCTGCCCATTCGCATCGAGGCGAACGCAAAAGGAGACACCAATCGTCGAAGGGCGCCTAATGTCTGGACTGGTAACCTCGAAGTCGTCCGACGTTTCCAGTCCCGCCCCACTGTCAGGCTCACTTCGTTCAACCGCATCTGCGTTATCTTCGCTGGTTGCATCGTTCGGGGCATCAGCAGGGCTTTCATCCTGTGCCGGCTCAGCACCAAACGTGTCGTTCGCTTGAGATGCGACTTGATCGGGCGATGGGTTGGTGGCGGGCTCCGCTGCAGGGTGAAGTAGCCCCACGCCGTATTTTCGGTGTGGAGATTCACGTTCGAAGTAAAGCACTTCTTGCAGACTGGCATCAGGGGCAGGCCGCCATGCGAGTGGCCCGCGGCGCAATGACACGACATCCACGAATTCGCGATTGACGAACTCAACAATTGTCGGCTCCGCGAGTGCTTGCGGAGGGCCAACGAGCTCACCGCGAATCCATGCAACCATCCTGGATCTTTCACTCATACGCCCGCCTTTCCAGCAATCCAGCCGCAGAGTGATTCTTGGGACTGCATGTCACACAAAACGCGAACGGACTCGGTCGCCCGAGTCATTCCGGTGTAAAACAAGTCTCGGCGAAAATCCAAGTCGTCGAGGACTACATCGGTAAGGATAATAGCCTTGTTTTCCATGCCCTTGAAGGCATGGACACTTGTGTAGGCGGTCAGCTCGCCCGACTGCCGTGCTGAACGTAGCTTGTAACCAGCATTCTTTAGGCTCTCGGACGCACTTAAATGATCGGCCCGGAACGACAAGAGCGTAATTTCTGACGGCTTGTAGCCCTGCTCTCTGAACTCTTTGAGCCACTGACCAAGTTTCTCCAACTGAGAACGCGCGTTCTCATAGAAAAAAATGTCGTAATTATGTATTCCGCCCCCGGCACGTAGATAGCCGGAGTAGACTCGACCGCTAAGGCCAGCGAGACTTACCGCCGTATCACCCACGACTCGATAATTGCGGCAGTTCTCGGACAGTATCCAGTGTACTGGTCGGCTAGACAGGTCTAATGCTGCAAGGGCCTCCTGCATCTGCCCCCGCTCAGCCAGTACTTGGTGTTCGAAGTCACCGAAGAGCGCGAAACCTCCCCGTTCCGAACCGCCCGCAAGTAACTGGATCAGGCATTGCCAGAGCCGGGGCCTTGCCAGGAGATCTTGCGCTTCGTCGAGGACGAGATAATCGAACGCCGCGGCGGCTTTGAAATCTGGGTACGTGAGACGCTCCTCCAACTTTTGCGGCAACTCGGTCTCCCAGAAATCTTGCGAAGGTTTGGCGGGTATCTCAACTTCCGTCATTTCCGCCATGACGCGTATTGCGCGGCCGGCGATCAGATTTGGGAGTAATGGACCGGTCTGCTGAATCTTTTGTCTCATCCAGTCGCCGACCAAATGGTTGAAGCAAAGCAAAGCCACGCGTTGCCCTTTTTCTGCTGCGCGTAGTGCGACTTCCATGGCTATGAGGGTCTTGCCCGTGCCTGCTCCGCCCGAGACGACCAATCGCTCGTTCCACTCGGCGAGCCTCAGTACGGGCTTTTGCTGCTCACGGAGAATACGCTCAATCTCTTCTTCACGGCGCGTAATCTCATCGCGTGCATTTGGACGGCGTTTCTGCACTGGCACGCAGAGAGTTACGATCGTGTCAATCTGAACTTGGGAAAGCCGATGGTCCAATGGACTGAGTTTCTCATTTGCCGCAATACTTCGCTCCAATCTGGCTTCCAGGTCCGCACAAAATGCGTCGCCAGTGCTGAATGCTCGGAAAGTTCGTGAATCCAGCAACTCCCATGACTGCACCGATAGATTGCGAGGCACATCAAACGAGGCTCGCGGGAAGATGCAGCAATGGACAATGGGTACCCGCTTGAACTGCGGTGCGAGTTCGGCGAGGCGACGATAAAAAGTGTGCCGTCCATCCGATGCCTGCTTGAAAGGCGAGCGGCTGATAGTTTCGGGATACCATCTCTGGCCATCGAAAGTGATATTATCGTGCGACTTGACTTCTATGCAGAGTATGCCGGTGTTCGGAACGATGACAACGAAGTCAATTTCGGTCCGCAGACCACGATTCCATGGCGCAAGGTCGAGCGAATGAAAAGCAACCCAATCCTCGGGACCAGCGGCAAGCAGGTTGAAGACATCGCGCTCGCCCGGCGGCGTATGATTGTCCATGAATGATGGAATTAGTCTCGCCATTGCTCGATCACCTTTAGTTCGCGGACGACCTTGAGGTCGGCTTCAGGAACGTGGAATTCGTGCTCGATCGCGGATACTTTGAAAAACACAAACGACCCGTGAACATCCGGCCTCGCCGGAATGTCAATATGGAAACCGTCGTTCGTCGCAGTATTCTCACGGATTTGTGGCAGCAAGCACTGAAGGATGCCGATTAATTGCTCTTCGACTATCTCCTGCTCCTGCACACCAGCCTGAACGGCTTCGCCCCGCGATCGGCCTATTTCAGCCCAAGCCCACCGCCACCAAGGAACTCCGGGCATGGCGGTTCCTTCATTGTCTAGGCCCAGCACTTTGACAAGAATCTCAAAATGCCTCATTTGCTGAGGAGCATGAATTACGGTGGTTGGCGGCTCACACCAGTGACCAATTGCGGTACCAAGGTGAACCAAAATAAGTCCCGCCTCGCGAAGACGCTTGATCAATCCAAGCGCGTCCCGTTCGCGTTCGAGTTTCAAGGTCGCTTTCCAGATTTGACTGCATTGCCCGTGCTTTGCCCTTATTCCGCCAAAATCAACATCATCCACAACGGGCCTGATCAAGTACATACCCTCAACAAGCGTTTCGCTGAGAATGCGGAAAGCTATTGCTTCCCGTACTGCGGGGCTGGGGTCAAAGCTGAGAACTTTGGCATGCGGCGGATATAGAATGCCGTGCTTATCGTCAACCTGAACCAACGTGGCTAGGCGATTATCGTGCCGTTGATTCATCTGTCTGAAGACGCGCAATTCGTCCGCATCAACGGCATATCCGGCAACGGCACCTGGGTCCTCGCCGGAGCGGATCACCCGAGTGCTCCACTTCATTGGGCTACGGCCAGTGTTTGTGACCGCAACAGGAACGTGTCCTTCAGCGGCAGTGGCATCTGCCGGAGGCAAAGCCGGGTCATATCCGAAGTCTGGTTCGTCCCCACATCCGGCCCAGACAACTTGTGCCAAGGTGATAAAACGCGGCGCAGTAAGTAGAGCGTCGGGGGCTGATCCCCAGCCGCGAGTGCGTAATGGACCGACCTTTATCAAGACATCGACCGGCGCGGACTCGCGGTAGTCAGAAACGGAATGCAGAAACGTATCCTCTGACAGAAGTGAGTCCGAGGATGGAGCAAAAAGCGACTCAAAATGCCGTCTCGCGCGACGGTCACAGTAGATTTTGAAGGTTCGTTTTTGGGTCACCTGTTCTCGGATTACGGCTCGAAGTTTTTCGCGGACGGGGTTTTCAATTGATGGAAGTTGACGCGCCGCTTGGAGAGCAGTGTCATAGAGCATCCGAATATCACGGCCCCACCGAACTTGAACTGCGTCCCCACTGCCTAGCAATTCTGCGACTTCATCGAACATCGAACGGTCGAATGGAACGGGAACCGTAAGCCACCCAGACAATAACGACCGGAGCCGGTCCGAAACTTCGAGAGACTCTTGGTCATCGCATTCGCGGAGCCTTAATACGATTTGACGCAGGCTGCGTCGCAAGGAGCCGAACGTCGCCGAGGCAATCTCATGCCTTTCGACAGAACACCCTGCCTCCCGTTCCAGGAAAGAGAATACTTGCGATGCGGTCACCGGCATCAGGGAGTTCCTTTTCTAAGAATCAAAGTGCTTATGCCGTTCGGGGCGCTTGGGAGTCCAACAATAAATTCAGAATCCTCAGCATACCATTGGCGTAGGCTAAGCATTCGGTTGCCAACGGCTTCCAAGCGCTCCCTTTCTATGGTCCGATGAATAACACCGATAACGTCCGACCGCTGAAATCCTGGCCGACCAAGAACTTTGAGGAACGATGCGTCGCCGTCCGCTATAACCAAGGCTGGTGCAGACGTGTGCCGGTCGAGTTGCTCGGTTCTTGCGTTATAAAAGACGAGTCGGGAGATAGTTCTTGACGGAGACCATCCTTGAACGGAGAGCAATGTTGAAAGTCGATGTGTTTCATTTCCCGATCGAAAAATGATTGAGTCACATGCGTCGCGGGTTGCGCTCTCGCCAGCAACTCGTCCAGCAAGGCAAAGTCCAGAAAATGATCTCTTGAGGTTATCACGAATGATTTTCGCACCGGCAATAATTCCCGCGTATGCCTCTTCCGGCAGAGCGCCGAATTGATTAGTCACTTGGGGCGGGGGCTCACCGTCGATCTGCCAGTCTGTGAGATTCTTGGGACCTGGCCAGTGAGTTTCATTGGTTCGATTCCGACGCTCGAACGCCAATCGTCGCTCACCCAAAATGCTCTTCCCTGAAATCCAATACATCTTTCCCTTGTATCGTGCCCGGCCGGTTGCCTCGGCTGAATATCCGCAGCGTTTTCTTTCTGGCTCGCATCGCATGTCGCATGTTTGGCAGGCGTGTAGGAATTGGCGTGCATATCGAACAAGTGAATCGTAGTGTCCGTCAACGTCGTTGGCGTTGGGATTCCCCAAGTCCCTCGTAAGTGACCCCAACGCAATCAGACCTGCGGCAGCAGAATCGCATGGCATGGAGATGAGAGCAATTCTGCGCTGTCCCAAGACGCTACCGGGCCAACGGTGACCGAAGTGGATCAGGTACTCTGCCCACCCGGGAACCGGCTGCCACTCTTGATTAGCTTCAGAAAATAGCATTTTGCCTTGCCGATAGGAAATCGTCTTCGTTTGCTCCTGGCGTCAACGCGTACACCGTCCCAAGGCATCAACCTTTGGGTCACCTGCGTAATGCATCATTCCCGCTCGCTGGGCTTGCTCGCAATAAAGGTCGTCTTCACCAATCTCCATCGCCTCATAACGACGCCATGCTTCGCGGCCAATGAGGTCGAGCGCAACAGGCCACCCGCTGCGGGAGTAGCGGCGGGAAAGGAGTTCCTCGAAAGCGGGCAGGACCAGTTGGTTCTCTGGCGCGCTTTCAATTGACGGGCCATGATCGAGAGCGTTGTCTGGATGGAGACCAGGAAAGAGAAATAGCAGTGCGTGCCATCCACGAAGGAAGTCCCTTGTTGGAACGGTGCGTAGAGCGCGACGATCAAGTTGTGCGAGGCGCTCCAGTTCGTGCGTTGCGTCGGCATAGGAGCTCAGAATGTAGCTGTTCCGGTTGCTCTGGCCGGCATCTTGGTGGACATTCGCTTGATTCCGAACCTGCGTGCGGCGAGGGAATGCAGGCACGTTGGAAGCATTTGCCCGCAGGAGAAATACCTTGGTTGCCAGCCCGACCGCTTCACCGATGAGTGGCGGGACGGCGTTTCCGATCATTCTGAATGAATGAGTCCGTGAAATAGGAAACCGAAACCAGTCAGGGAAACTTTGGACGCGTGCAGCCTCTCTCGGTGTTAGCGAGCGGTTCTGCGTCGGATGTATGAACATCAATCCGTCTTTACTCAGATGCGCAACGATTGTGCTGCAAGGTTGGTACCGGCTCTGCCGCGTATATCGATCCTTGAAGCTAGATTTGTCATAGGGGAAATCGAAAACCACACCCCGCTTGCGCATTGCGGCTGCGGAACTTTCTCCCTCTCTTAAGCGCACAAAATCTCCCAAATCCCGCTCACTATGCGGACGGGCAACATGGTTTATCAGCATAGGAACTCCACCGACTTCCAAGACTTTGAAGAGATACGCAGTCGCGGCAGTCCCGCCTTCATGCATATGCTGTGCTCTGCGAGGACCATCGTATTCACATTCGTCGGCGCCAGTGCCCGCGGCAAGAGGCGGCAAGTCGCCAATCGCAATGCCAAGGTTGGTGTTCGGAGTCGCTCTTGGCGCAGGCAATAGCTTCGACGGAAAAAAACCAGGGAGGTCGTTTCGAACGCCGATGATTAGCTGTCTTCGGCGCTTCTGTGGAACGCCCAATTCGTATGCGTACTCAGTCTGGCCGTGGACTCGATAACCGGGCTTGCCACCGGCGCGACCGAGTTCCCGAGCTTCTTTATGAACCCGTGTAAAATATTCTCCCCCTGCGGCTGAACGAATACCCAGCACGTTCTCCATGACGAAAAGCTTCGGCTGGAAGAACTCCACGAACCGCAACAAGTCCTTATAGAGGTGCCGTCGAGCATCGTGCTTCAGCCGTTTCCCGTGATTGGCACCGTCCACCTGGCGGGCGGTGCTGAAGCCTTGGCATGGCGGACCTCCAACAATGACATCGACTTGAGAGGTACCGATGACCTTTGAAAGTTCCTCCGGATTGTACACCGTAAGGTCGCATTGGAGGGCGTGAGTGACAGGAATCAATCGGGAGCGCTTCTTCTCCACCAGATTCGCGCGAAGAGTTGCGATTGCCTCGGCATTGAAGTCAATGGCGGCAAGAACATGGAGTCCGGCTCGCTGCATTCCCAACGTGAAGCCACCGCATCCACAAAACAAATCGAGACAAGTTGGGGGAGACACGTTCAAGGTACAATTCTCGTTCATCTGCCGCGAGGGTACGGGCTGACGCACTTGATCCGAACGGATACAGGGAGAAGATTGAATCAAATGTTACAGCCGTTTCGTTAGTTGCAAGGCGCAAACGGTCGCATCACGACGGAATAGACATTTCCGAAGGTCGCTAGAGCTTGACCCGCGCCTCGGAACGTGGTACAGAATTCTCTAATCTCCTCGTTCAGTGGAAAGCGGGTGCAACGTGAAGTTCATGCTTCTGCGGCAACTTACGGCATCCGACCTGGGCTGGTTCGCCGCTGCGCGAGAGAGCGGGCGCGTCAAAGGTAACCAGCGAGGAATCAATTTCAACTCCTCGGTAATGCAGCACGTTTTCCCGCCTCTTGTCCTCCAAGCGGGAGAGATCAGCGTTTGCACTCGTCGCTTGTCCGAAGCGGGAACTCAAGAACGGCGAATCCTTCTTCAGGAGAAGAATTGGCGGCTTGTTGGTGACAAGGTAGTGGGAGATCAGCTCGACCGCCTTCAGGAGGGCGATCTCTTTGTTGCAGAACTCAATACTGCCGACGCAGAGCCATATTTTCTCGTTTGGCAGGTCGTTATGGCCGATGGCCAGAGAGACCTTTACGACCGACTGTTGAATGATTTCAAGAATCTGCTGAACGGAGGAATGGGCGTTTGGGGCGAAAAAGAACCGGATGCTCGGGCACTAGCAATGTTGTCGGGATTCGTGGTGCAACCCGAATCCCAGCCCGAAGCGGCACCCGAGAGGAGCTCGCCGCAAAACGAGGCCGACGAGAAGCCGCCTGACTCTCCTGAAAAGTCTCCTCGCAAGCGGAAGCGTATCGAATCCAGGCTCCAGCGCCCTCATATCTTGGTTGAGATCGTAAAGCGCGGCATGGTGCTGTCGGCAGAGGCACAGGCCAATTTCATCGCTACCCTTGAGGATCTCTCTTCAGAACTCAGGCAACTCTTTCTCGAAGCCGAACTGATAAAAATGGCGCCGCTTGGCCACAAGGAAACTTGGGCAAGGTTCCGCCATGTTAAGATTGGGTTCGTGGACGGGGGAATGGCAAACGTGGCCAGCATTGGCTCTGCTCCCATGGCGATTCGGGTTGGCTCCTACATGGTGACTCCGGGTGTTGAAGGACCGGAGCGGGAACAGTTTGGCATTGAAATCCAGCTTGTTGACGATCTCTATCAAACGGTCACCGTCTACGAAGATAGCTTCGAGGATCTCGCAAAGCTCCGAGATGCAGCTCGAATATGTTCCGAATCAGCGGGCGTGCTCTCGTTGACAAAAAAGGACAAGCCCCCCGATGTAATTCTGTTACACGGACCACTTGTAAATCCAATATCCCCCTATGCCATTGACGGATTCCCGAGCTATCAGGAGCTCGCGGCAGCTCGCCTTCTGCCGGGAGAATTACCCCCGCCCACTACAGAGCGGGAGCGTAATTTCGTATCCCTGCATCTTCGACAACTGCGGGCGCTCTTCGCAGGAACGACAACGGTTGCAGGCGTCGTGGAGCGGACTTCGACTCAGTCGCCAGGAATGCTCATGAAGCGATTGCTGGCCAAGTTGCGAGCCGACGATCGAATCGACGATTCCACTCGTCGCCGGTTCGAGAACGCGCTCGGCGAGTATCGAATTACCGACAGCATCATATTCGAATGCGTCTTGGAAGAAGGCGAGTACATCGCCCCAGAGGAGATCGACAAGCAGGAGCCGGAGAATAAGATTCCTCAAGCGTGGTTCACCGAGATCAAGTCGTATCCTGCACCGCTCGTGACCTACGTGAAGTCGCATCCCGAGACGATTCCCGTTCGTGTTGAGTCTTTCAAGGCGGGCAAGTTTTCTCACCTAGAGCTGATGCAACTGGTCATCCACATGTCCCGTCTCCTGCCGAAGTATTCTTTCCCGGTGGGACTGGACATCGTAGACAAGCACGCCAAAGTTCCCGAATGGATGTCAAAGCAGTTCAATTCGATGCTGTCAGCTCAGCTCATGCGTCAAGCAATGGATTCCAAGAATCCCGCTGCCATTCGACTCGCCCGCAGGGTACTCAGTGCGAACAGCCGGGATTGGCTGTTCCGGCCTGACTTCAGGAGAAACTAATGGCAAAGTCAGCGGCCTGGCCATCCATCGGAACCATCGTCGGAGATGCCTCGACGGTTGAGTTCACGTTCATCCTTCGGAGCTTTAAGTCCCGAGTCGGCGATATTGTCGCTATCCCGATGCACGTACCCAGCCGAGATTACCAATCGAAGGACGATATCATTGCTTGGGGCAGAATAACTGCGATACAACGATACAACCCGTTTTTCCCCTATGAAGCAGCCCAAGAGCTTGCTGCGGAGTCAATCCCTCTGGTTGATACGGTACTCTCAAACAGTCGGGATCAACTTCAAGCGGCCGTCTTGGTCCTCGGATTTACCAGTGGCGACACCGGTGCTGACTTGGATCTCTATCCGCTCACGTATCCAATTCCCCCAGCAGCGGACGTTCGCTATCCGCCTGCCGAAGCCATCAAGAGTCTGCTTTCTGGTGGGTTGAAGGGGCAAACGCCACTCCATATAGGAACGCTAATCGCCCGAGACGACGTCAAGGTCGAAATCTCCGCGGAGCGGATTGCCGCACGGCACCTGGCCATCCTTGCCATGACCGGGGGAGGCAAGACCGTCGCCGCTCGCCGAATCTTGCGCGAGTTCATCGACCTCCGATATCCCGTCTTGATCTTTGACCCACATGGAGATTACATTGGCCTCTGGGAAAGGCGGAGCCTCTTTCCAAATTCAAATATCAAGCTCTTTTATCCGCATATAGTCATGACTGACCAGAACCGGCAGATTGTCGAGATTCTTATCAGCAAGATGACACTAGGACTTACAGAACCACAGCGAGATCTACTGGGGGGTTTACTTGCGGATACCGATCCACAGGCAGGTCAGCCGATCATCGACTATATCGAAACGCTGATTTCTAAGCTCAATGCACGAGCCGAGGGTCCAAGTGGGAAGGGAAAGATTCCGACAATCATGGCGGTACGCAGGAGTTTGAAGATAGTAGATGGGCAGCTTAGGAAAATGGAGATCAGTAACAACAAACTCCGCAAGGTACTCCACCATCTTGAATTCACCGAGCTGCCCGACCCTGAGGGTCGGCCCGAGGGCATCGTTAGCCCAGGACAGGTCTCAGTTCTCTATCTCGGTGGATACGACCATCTGACACAGTGTACTATAGTCTCTATCCTGATGGAGTCCCTGTTTAACCACAGAGCCGAACTCGCAGACAGAATCCCGCCCTTCCTTACAGTTATCGAAGAGGCGCACACTTTCATCCCTTCGAGCCGGGAGGGCACCGACGAAACGCCGTCCTTGTCTACGCTTCGTAAGGTTATCACTGAGGGCCGCAAATTTGGCGTCGGCTTGATGCTCGTGACACAGCGTCCGAGTAGAGTGGATGAGACCATTCTGTCGCAATGCAACTCGTTCCTGATCTTGCGTCTGGTCAACCCGAAAGATCAGAGTTATGTCCGCTCAGTCATGGAAAACCTGCCGGATAGTGACGCAAGGATGCTTCCTGCCTTTGGGCCAGGTCAAGGGATCATCAGTGGACAGGCTGTACGCTTCCCTCTTCTCGTCAAAATTAAGTTCGATGCTGATTTGATCGGCTCCAGAACGGGCGACGAGAACTTCATTGCCCAAGCCAAGGATTGGAAGCCAAGCCCAAAGGCGGCACGAAGCGAGCAAGCCGCTGCGGTCGCTCAACGCATTGCATCTCGTGGCAAACGCCGCAAGTTCAAGAATAAGCGAAACAATGCCTGATATTATGTCGGTCGCTAAGCGATCTGCCCTTATGGGGCGGATTCGTAGCAAGGATACGAAGCAGGAGCGGTATATCGCAGCATTGCTCCGCGCTGGTGGGATACCGTTTATCCAGAACTGTTCGGAGATACCGGGCTGTCCAGATTTTGTTTTTGAGAAGGAGAAATGCGTCGTGTTCGTAAACGGCGACTTCTGGCATGGCTGGAGATTTCCGATTTGGCGACACAAGCTCCAAGCGTTCTGGCTAAACAAAATCGAACGCAATCGTCTGCGGGATGCAAAAGTTATGCGACGACTGCGGCGCTTAGGATGGAAGGTAATGCGGCTTTGGGAACATGAGGTTGAGCGTGATCCCGTTGCTTGTATCGCTCGTATTGTTGACCTACTTCAAGCCCACAATGCAGCGAAACGCCTGGCAAAACAGGCTTACGCACAGATGCCTGCGCTGCGATACAGAAATCGATTGCCGAAGCCCTGAGCGCGGGTAGCCGCTAAGAGGCGAGCTTCAAAACTGCCTTGGCCATAAGTTCTCGTTTGAATTTGGGGCCCGAAATTTCCGTGTTTGAATGCGCCCGAGCTTTGGCACCAATGGCATTCAATAGGGATTCAGCTAGAGCGAATGAGAGCAAAGGCGGAACGCTGTTGCCAATCTGACGGAATGCCGGATTCATCGTGCCGGCAAACACAAAACCGTCGGGAAATGATTGCAGCCGAGCAGCCTCGCGAACACTGATAACCCGGGCCTGCTCCGAGTCGTAGTGGATGTGGCTGTAGGTATCCTTTCCGAGATGCGCCATTAACGTCCGAGATGGTTCGTCGGCGTCTAGCTTACGCCACTTATTTGGGAATTTCGCAACGTCGTAAGGTGGAACATAGCGCGCTCGCAGATCGGCGAATTCGGGGGTCCCGGCCAATGGTACATTCTTGGCCCTGCTCAACGCACGGGCAAAAAATCGCTCGGCAAGTTCAATTGCCTTTGGGTAGTCATCGCCCGCCTTCATCTTCCCGAAAAGCCGATAGTCCCGCTCCGTCAGGCATCGAGTAACGTGGTCAAATATCAGGCCATCGCTTGCGAAGCCAGGCCATTCTCGCATCAGGCGAGCGAATTCAGACGGAACAATATCAGTTCGATATGCGATTCCAGTTTCGAATCGTCGGGCCCCTCTTCGATCCTCCCCGTTGAGATGCATCGTGAGCGCGGGAAGATCGCCAATCGCCTCTCCAACGGTGGTCCCACTCTTGGAGATTTCTGTGGGAGGAAGAGCTTCGACGTAATGGGAAACGCAATCCCAAAGCAGCGTATCGGGCAGGTTCTTGAGCGCAACCCGACGTGAGCCATGATAGCCGGTTGGAAACTGAATCTGGAATTCGGGCTTGGGGAAGACTGGAATGGCGCCCACCTTTTCGTGAATGGCGACGAGGAAAAACCGCTCTCGCAATTGCGGTACGCCGTAACTTGCCGCATTCAGAAGAGTATAAGCGCAGACATAGCCCATCGCCTCCAATGACGTACTGATTTCTTCGCCGAGATTGATACCGCCGTAATTCAAGATGTCTGGAACATTCTCCATGAGCAGAGCAACGGGTTGGAGCGACTTGACCATCCTCAGATAGTGGAGGTAGAGCTTTCCCCTCGGGTCATGGAGAAATGCCTCTGGATGCTGGTGTATCTCCCGTAGTTTAGCCCTCCCCACCCGCGTATACGACGGGCAAGGCGGCCCTCCTACGATGAGGTCAACCGCCATAGTCGGTGTCTTATGGCCCAGGCTGTTCAGGAAATGAACGGGATCGAGTTTGCAGATATCCTTCGGACTGGCATGAAGGGAGAATCTCGTTTCGTCTTCCTTGCTGTGGAAGTTGGCCGCATACGAAAGGTTCGCAGATGGATCGAGCTCGACGCCAGCCACGCTCAAACATCCCGCCCGATGAAACCCCAAGGCTAGGCCGCCACATCCTGAAAACAAATCGAGGACGCGTGGGGCTGCTCCCGACCGGAGCCGCTGGAGCTTTTCCGTGATAGGCGATTTCAAGTCGTGATTCCGGAGTTTGCGTTCATCGGCTATTCATACCGGAATTCCTTTGGCATTGCCAGGCTTGGCGAGAAAATGACGCCGCTAAGCAGATAGGGCTCAAGCTCCGATTTCTCATTTTTTTCTCGACAGATGACATTTCAGTGCTGTTAGAGGCAGTCAAGGTCCTCGTGGCGAACAGTTCCGCTGGGTCCGAAAAGTCCGTGCTAAGTGTTGCCTTGCGCTGAGGTCATTCAAGCCACCAAGATCGAGTTTCTGGGCGTTCCAAGCCGTTTAGTTCTCCATCGCCGACTGCCAGTCCTTGGGCGCTGTAGCTAGCTACTCGCCTTTTGCTTTGCTTCGCAGGAACGAGATGGGCTTCTCACCCGAGTCGAGCATCAAGATGTCGTGTTCCAACGCCTTCCTTGCATCCGAAGTACATAGTCGTCCCGCCAACACTTGGCGCCCTGCAACGAAGCAATGATGTCAACGGAGGCAACGGCGGTCAAACGATTCTTAAGTTCCTTGGTTGAGCACGCTCGTAGAGTAGGCTCCGAATAACTCGCTCAGCCAACCCTGTGGGATTGCCGAGAATCATTGGAGGCAGTTGTTGCCAATCAATGAAGGAGTGAGATATGAGGCTCTCTGAGACCGTCGCAAAACAAGTTGCCCATAAGTTGGGACATTACGTTTACGTTTATGTAAACCCGATTGATAATTCAGTCTTTTACATTGGCAAAGGGCAAGGCGCACGTGCCTTAGTTCATCTCGACGCTGGAAACAAAAAAGTGAGACAGATGATAAAGGCGATCAGAAGTCATGACAAAGAGCCTCGAATAGAAATCTTGGCCAAAAACCTGACTTCCGCAAAAGCTGCTCACAAGATTGAAGCCGCCGCAATAGAACTCTTTGGGATTGACAAGCTCGGTAATCTGATACGGGGACATGGATCAAGTCATTTGAGAACTCCGATTGAAGACGTGATTGCTTCCCTCGTGACGGAAAAGGCAAAAATCTCCGAGAAAGCAGTATTGGTTCGGATTCGACAATATTACTTCAGAGGGATGTCAGACGTCGAGCTCTATGACGCGACTCGGACTGATTGGGATATTGCAGAATGGCGTCGAGACGTACTTCAGCTCGCATTCGCGATTTATGATGGGGTTATCCGAGAGGTATACGAGATCACTGGGTGGCACAAAGGAGGCCAGACATTCTGCACCTTTAGAAAGGGACGAAGGAATAATTGCCACGGCCGGACCGAATTTGTTGGGGTGATTGCGAAGAATTCGCTTCGAGACAAATATCTCAACAAAAGCGTTGCGCATCTCTTCCCCCGGGGATCGCAATGGCCAACCACCTACGTTAACATGGACTGAGTCATCCAACCGGAGTATATCGAGAGTTGCAGGCGCTCCGGCTCCCGCAGACCCAAGGATTCAAGATACGCGTCGCCAGAACGTCCTTACCTGAGTTTCCGGCTGGTGCTAGACCCGGCCGTCGTCACGTCTGTGATGGTGGAGTCCAGCACCGTGCAGTCGCGCGGGGACGGCGGCGGCTTAAAGGCCGTCGATGTCAGCCAGAGAGCGCACGGCGATTCAAAACAATCAAAGGAGAGACGATGCAAAAACGCAAACCCCGAAAGAGTGGATTGGAAGTTTCCGCTCTCGGTCTCGGCTGCATGGGGCTGAGTTTTAGCCTCGGTCCCGCCGTGGACAAGCAGCATGGCATTTCCGTGATCCGCTGCTTTTGACCGGGGCGTGACATTCTTCGATACGGCGGAAGTATACGGACCCTTCAAGCACGAATTCCAAGAATCCTCTGAGGTAGGCGACTCGTTTCTTGCCAGAATCCAGTAACATCAGATCTTGTTCGAGCGCTTCTTTGGCATTCTCGTTAAACATTGGCGCCCCCTAATAAAGGTGCCTCCATGTTAGAATGTGCGCGCACAAGTCAACGGCATTGGTTTCACTTTTCCCGCAGCCGTCCCGATTCCTTTTGGGTCTTGCTGCGCGCATTTTTTGCCGCGTATGAAATGCAAGCACGTGGAAAGTTCGGGTCCAGTGTACAGTAGAAATCTACTGCGTAGTAGACAGTGGTCAGCAGAGCATTGCGCCTCGATTCGGCGTGCGAAATGATCTTGGAGCGACCAAGTTATTCGAATTCCTTTGGTCGCTAGAAAAGGGTGCTCAGGTGGGTACAAAGTGGGTACAAATCGGGTAATGTTCATAGGTAGCTGTCATAGTGAGACCAGAAACTCATTTTTCCCTTGGTCCACGGCTTGAAGTAAACGCATACGCATGAGGCATTCTCGACTGCGGGGATTCTTGCCTTAAATAATTTGCTTCACACGGTGAAGAACTGACTTCCTATAACGCAATTCTGGCTCCTCTGAGACGAGGCTCCCTTGTGCGTTAACCACATTCGCTAAACCAGTCACGATGTTATCCAGGCACATCGCAAAAGTTTTTGCGCAATCCTCCAGAGCTTGCGGCATTTAACGTCAAGGAACGCCTAATCGCAATGAGAAATATTTTGGCATCTTAAGACAACATATTTACAATGTGACACATCCACCCCACTCCGCCCCGACTTTGCCTGAATAGACCACAGTTTCGTGGTAAAGCAAAAACAGTGAAAAATGTCTGCGCCGGTCAAACGCGGCGCTGATTTTGACAGACAAATAGCAGGACATAAGCGTACGCTAAGCATCTGCCGTCAAGCGGATAATTCAACGGCCTTTGACGAAACAGTAGGCGGCCAGCTTCACTTATTCTGCGGCGCTAAAACGCGCAGGCAGGCGGCGTGGAGCCCCTTCAACTCAATTTTGGGGTCCAAAAGTTGCTGCCGTAGGCAAGCCCCGGCTGTTGCGTCAGAGCTCGATTTGCTTTCTCAGAAAATTTTCTTTTTGTAACTTGAAAAATGTTGGATAGTCCTTTAGAAGACAGCGTCTGCAAGCGACTTCGCACGGAATACAATTTCCTTTTGGGTACTTTTTGCAGCACAATCGGTCGAGATTGGCCGTGGACATTCAGCTTTGCATTTATTCCGAATAAGTTGCTATCCCAAAATGCGACGGAGTCCACAATGAGTTTTTCGCGTACGATTGAGCCATCACCATCGCCCAGTGAAGCCAGTATGGCTGGGGGAGGAAAGAAAAAGGATCCAATTCGGGAGTGGCTCACCCGACTGGCGCAATATATTCCTGGAGAAGCCATGGCTTTGGATGTGGCGCTGAAGTCCGCGGCTGGGAAACTGTCGCCAGCGGATTCGGTATCAGTTTACTTGAATATCGCGGTTCCCATCATCTGCATTATCATCTTGTTTCTGATTTATTGGAAACTTACTACAGAATTGACAGCAGCATTCTGGTTGAATTTCGGCGTCTCAACAATTGCCTATTGCATTTTCCAATACTCGACGAATCCGGATTTAGCTCTGTATATTGGAATCCGACACGATCCAAGAATCTCAGGATTCATACCCATAGTTTTCATTGCCTTCATGAGCTTTGTGAGGCCGCCCCCAAAAAAAGCCGGCCGCGGATAAGATTGAAAGGTGCTATATGCAAGGTTTGCTAGACTTTGCAGATGCTGAAGTTGTGCAGGATGTCGTGCGGCAAATGCGCTTAAATCCTGACGTACAGGGTATCATCGTGGATGTCGATCCACGTTGGTATCTAGCGTGGCAACTCTACTCTCGCGTGGGTGAAGGCAGCAAACTCTGGTGTGAGTTTCTGCGTGGGCTTTCCGATTCAAAATCCATCAGTGACTTTCCAGTATGGTGGATTCTTCAGATACATTCTGTTTTGGGTTACGGATTGACGCCCCCTCCAGACTTTAGTTTTCATCCTCCGGGCTGGAACGGCGCATCACAGAGCCGTGGACAAAAAGGACCGTTCATAATAAAGATTATACTTTATCCTGGTAGCAAGATGAATTTTTCCGTTCCTCAGCTGCCTTATCCGGTAGTTAAGGAAATGCGTCCGCCCGCAAGACTTGCTGCCAGTCCTCGCGGCGGAAATGAACTCAACTCGATCTCCGAAAATGGTACTTTAGGCTTAATTCTTTCGTCGTCCAGCGGGGCAAATTATGCTGTTTCCGCCGCACATTGCTTTCAAAAGGGCGACATGGTCGATGTGACCGATAAAACAGGTTCGCGCCAACAGCTGGGCACAGTTGTTGACGCTTCGAAGCTAATTCCAGTGCCGGCAGGGACGCTTGCAAATCCTTTCTCAACGCCAAAACTTTATCAAGAGGAAGACTCGGCGATTATCGAAGTGTTTGGCGCAGTCTCTCCCGTTCCGCATAAGATTGAAAAGATAGGAATGGTTGATTACGTTGCAACTCGTGGCGAATTACATACGCGAGATTATGTTGAATTCTATGGTATGGCATCTCATCTTTCCAGTGGCGAGATTGGCGGACTCGCGGTAACGTATGACCTCCAACATGGTTCAAGTGTCTATTGTTTTGAAAAAATATTTGAAATGCGTCCCTGTTCTATCCCATACGTTCAAGTGGCGCAAAACATCTCGCCAGTCCAATTGGGTGATTCCGGAGCCGCAATCGTCGGCTACACTAAAAACGATTGTGGCTGGTGGGGTAACGTACTTGGAACCGACAGTTTTATGGGTTATGCCACCTATAGCGAGCACACCTATGCGCGCGCAGCGAGAAATTTACCTGCGGGTGCATCGCTCACGCTCTCATTGGGACAAGGCGCTGTGGTTTGACACGGCCCGCGTTATTGATTTTGTTGGCGCCGGTGAGGAAGCCCTTTCCCACTGAGCCGAACCACTCGGCCGGACCTTTCGTACGATGCTTGCGAACTGCGTCCCTTAATTTCCATGGTGCTGCATACCAACTCCTTCTGGCGGACCCAGCAGCCGAAAAAGGAGGGCGCATTTACTCTGCTACTTTACTCAGCACTGACTCGGTTAATTTCGGGAAGGGGAACACCTGCTGAAAAAGTACGGGACTTTAAGCCACACTCGACGGGAGCGCGCCTGCATTGAAGTACGGTTTGGCATGGCCCAGCATTTCGGAGGTAGGTGACCGGCTTAATCTTCGATATGGCATTTCTCCATTATAGTTGCGGCGGATAGATGCCTGAGATCGTCTTTACACTTTGATGCCTGCGGCGATTTAAATCACTTCCCCGCCGAAGCCTTGGACAGTTCAGTCAACGCGGCGCCAAGCAATGCGTAGAACTTCATTACCGACTCAATGTGAACTCGCTCGCGTGTGGAGTGCGCGCCGACAATGGTAGGTCCGAACGAGACCATATCCAAATTCGGAATCTTTGCGCTGAGGACACCGCATTCGAGCCCGGCGTGTACAGCGGCGACTTGGGCCTGCGTGTTAAAAAGCGTTTCATAAACATCTTTTAGAACACGGAGAACCGGTGAATTGGGGTTGGGCTTCCAGCCCGGGTATGGCGCGCTTGGCACGGCAGTGGCCCCGGCGAGGCCAGCCAGCGATGTCAATGTTGCCGTGACATCTTCCAGCGCGGGCGACACGGAGCTGCGTGAACTGCAGGTGATTTCGATGCTTCCAGCGGTTGTTTTGATCACGCCCAAATTCGTGGATGTCTCAACCAGACCTTGAATATCTTGCGACATGGCGACCACGCCGGACGGTATCGCCCGCAGGAAGGCAAGTAGTCCTATGCTTCTTTCGGTGCCGAGCGCGGACGTGAGGCGGGGCTGTGCGTCGTCAACGGCCACATTGATGTTCGCTTCGATCGATCGGTATTGATCGAGAAGTGCGGCTGTCGCGTCTGCTATGGCATGTCTCAAAAGCTCCTCGTCCTGCTGGGAAACTACAATGACGGCCCTGGCCTCACGGGGAATCGCGTTTGAGCGGTCGCCGCCATCAATGGAGACGAGTTGAATGGGAATCGTTGCCGCGGCGGCCTGGAGCAATCGGACGAGGCCGTGGATGGCATTGAGGCGCCCGCGGTTGATGTCCACACCGGAGTGTCCGCCAAGCAAGCCAGTCATCGAAACCGTCCGCGCAATCGCGTTTCCCGTTCCAAACAGGGGCGAGCGCGCGCAGGCGATCTGTGTTTCCCGCCCACCGGCACTCCCGATGGTGAAGATGCCCTCGCCCTCCGAATCGAGGTTGAGCAGAATTCTTCCGTCCACGATCGTGGGATTAAGATTCGCGGCTCCCACCAGCCCGGCCTCTTCCTGCACCGTAAACAGCAGGTCCAGCGGGCCGTGAGAAACGGCTGCGTCCGCAGCGACAGTGAGCATCGCTGCGACACCCACGCCGTCATCGGCGCCCAGCGTCGTGCGAAATGCCTTCAACCATTCCCCGTTGGGATCCTCCACCAAATCGTTTCCCTGCTCCCTCGCTCGAAACACTCTTATCTTGCCCAAGAGTGGGTCGTATTCGCCGGCATCGTTGTCGCGACTGCAAACCATGTCCATGTGGCCCTGAAGGATGACGCGCTGCGCCCCCTCCCGTCCTTTGGATGCAGGAACTCGCACCCGGCAGTTGCCCGCTGTATCCACCACTGTTTGGAAACCCAGTGTGCCGGCCACGGTGCGGATGTAATTCACCATCCCCGTTTCCTGTCCGGACGGACGGGCGATCTTCGTGAACTCCGCAAAGTGGCTCCAAAGTTGCCGGGGTTCCAGTCCTTCGTAGGGGTTATCAGCCATGTTAATTTCCTCGAAAAATGGCTCTCAAAATGTTAGACTGTAAATGCTCGCATTTTTTGGCGTTCGGCTTCTGTATGATGGTCGTGTAGGTTCCGCACCTCGCCTTCGTCGTCATAGAGATAACCAAGAGCTGAATGATCTAACATATCTATTGGCCGCACGGTTCTGTGTACGTCCCATGGCGGAGGAAACATTTTATCAAAGATGTTGTGCCCGGGGGGCCCTCCGGTCACAGGAAGATAATAGCCAGGCGAGGGCGTGTTCGGCGGAGAGAAGTGGTTGTGATGAGTGTTGGGCGCATTGTAAAAGGTGCGCAACCTGCGTTCCCAATCCACCCATAATTTGTCTATGAAACAATGGTGAAGAAAGAAGGCCGGATCGCCAGGCGATGCAGGCTTCGCCATTGTGCCGCCTATCCAGACGTGTACCCGGTTATGGAGTTGCACGCCTTCAGTCTTTACGCGGTAATCTCCCGATTTCGTGACCCAGCCTTCAGCGCGGTTTCTAAATCCAATCGTCGATGGCGCGCAATTCCATGGAGGACTGTCCATGATGATTTCTTCCGAGAGGAATGCCAAGTCTTCCCTTGTCGGCAAGGTTTTTATGACTATGCCGGTGGGGTCTGGAAACTCTCCAAATCCGCGCAAGAGTTGCGGCCCATCGAACTCCAGAGGAATCGTCCAATTGCCGGCTTTGTATGCAAACGCACCGGTTAGAACCTCGTAATTATCTTCTTTTCTGCCGCTCCCACCCAGAAAGTCTTCATCCCAAATTGGCGCCGTCGCAGGATTTTGCATCTCTGCGTCTTCGGCCCAATTCCAATACGGAAGCGTGACCGACGGGTCAATTTTCTGAAGTCGGAGCTCAAATTCGTTGATGTAGTCGCGGTGCCAGGGGAAGAATGCTGGCCCTCTATGGGCTGCGTTTCGATAACGCCAATGGGGATTTTCCCCCGGCATGGGAGTCGCGCACATCATCGCATGATGATGCCACTCGATGAATGCATCGTATTCGCCGGATTGCTTCAGTGTGAGTAGCGCCTGAACGAAAGCTGATTTCTCGACAGTATTTAACCGCCGAAGATTCCTTCGAATTCGCATCTTGTTATTCCGAATTGATTTCCGATGCCTACCACATAACACTTTTCAAGTCCATTGAAAAATCTTAAAGTTTCTAAAATAAAGCCGATTTTTCGACATTAGTTTATTCTAGATATACAGTTATAAAAAATGCATCGGCAACTTGAAAAAAAATAAAAAAATGCCATTGTGAAAAGAAAAACAGATTTATATTGAGAGTGAATACAGCAAAATCCAATTCATGTGTGATGTTAGAGCAAATGGAGTTACTCCAGTATGATCTCGCCGCAACAACACATAATTGTTGCAGTCGAAGAAAGCGACTCTACCGTTGGCTTTTACGACTCGACAAGCGGAAACGAATTGAGGCGGGTTGCCGTCGGTCGATGGCCACACGAGATTGAAATCTCTCTTGACGGTGAGTTCGCATATGTGTCGAATTTTGGACTGAAAGACTATGACGAACGCATAGGCGAGCCAGGGTCGAGTATCTCCATAATTGACTTGCACAGCTTCTGCGAGATTGATCGCCTGTATACGTTCTCAGGCGGAGAGGAATGGGAGCGCCGCCGGGCGCCGCACGGCGTTAAACTGGCACCGAATGGGAGCCTGTATGTCAATGTTGAGCGCTCCAGCGAAATGTTGATTTATGATTTCAACACTTCAAAAAATTCAAAAGGGTTTCGCTTGCCGACGCGGGCGTTCGCAATGCCGTCTGCCCAATCTGCTTTGTATGGCAGGTCAGCCGAAGGTCCAGGCTTACGGGACTACGTAGTCGATAATGCCTTCGGTTTGCCCCGGGAATCGCATAACTTTATTTTCGGCCGAAACGATGATTCGATTTTTGTTGCATCGGGCCGGGGGGGGCTATACAAAATCAGCGCTTCCACAGGACAAATTCTTTTTAACCTTGTGCGCCCGGGTCCCACGCGCGGACTCGCCTGGAGCGCGGACGGAAAATGCCTGATCATTTCGGCTGGCGACGAAATATGCCTGGTCGATCCTGAAAAACTGACTTTGATCAAATCGTTCGGCGGACTCGGTGTGCGGCAGCTGCTTTATTCCGAGCCCACTCCGGATGGGCGATATATCGTCGCGCCCGCAGTGTGGGAAGGCCAAGTATTGCTGGTCGATGCAATCAATGGCAGCGTACTTGATCGCTTGATTATAGGTGCTGATCCGATTCACGTGGCAATGGCGCCTGGAGGCCAGAGCGCCTATGTTTCGCATGGCCGAAGTAAATTCATTTCCGAAATCCGATTTGATCCCCTCACAGAAGTCCGCCGAATCCAGACCCGGGGCGGACCCAACGGAATTGCCGTCGTTCCGATGCCGAAATCATCCGTCCTTCCGAATGCTCCGCGTCCCACGATTCGAATCGGAGCATGCATTCCATTGTCAGGTCCAAACAGTGTCGAAGGGCAGGATCTGCGCTTGGGTTATCAATATTGGGAAGAGCTGGTAAACGACGCGGGTGGGATCCTGGTTGGCAACCAGAGCTATCGGGTCGAAGTCGTACTGCGTGACAGCCGCTCGGAGGTTTCTGAGCCCCTGGTTCGGAGTTTAACACAGGACCTCATTAAGACGGCAGGCGTCGAATTCGTATTTGGCGGTTATCCCTCCCCCCCGAACCTATTCAGCGGTCGTGTGGCAAACGAACACGGCGTGCCCTTCCTGACAGCCAGCGGCGCAGCACTGACAATCTATCAGCAAGGCTTTGATTTCGTTTTTGGCATCATGTCTTCCTCAAATGCATTTTTGAAGGAGACACTGGTTTTCCTCGCGCAGCAAAAACCGGCTCCCGCCTCGGTGGCATTTTTCTCGTGTGATGATCCAGCCGCCAGTAATGACGCCAAGACGACGGCCTTAGCCGCTGCGGACATGGGCTACAGGGTAATAACGCCATCCGTAGAAATTCCGGGAACTGTACTGTCTGGGGCAGTATTGAGCTGTCCGCATCTCAAGCCTGACGCAGGCGATCTACAACGCTTAAAAGAAACCTATGAGCGAGTCATTCAGGCATTCATGGACATGCCGCCGGGCGACAGGCCCGATGTGTTTGTGCAAACAGGCCATTTGGCTGAGAGTATCGCGCTTGTCGAGGTCGCGAAGACACTTAACTTTGTACCGCAGGCGTTCGCATTCAGTGTCGGCCCCGCCTTCCCTCAGTTCGCGACGGCCTTAGGCGATGCTGCGCTCAACATGTTTAACTCCGCAATGTGGTCGGCGGTGCAGCGGGAATTTGGGCATGATCGCTTCGTCCGGCCCGAGGATTTCGCGCGACGATTCTTTGAGCGCTTCAGCAAGCAACCATCTTATCTCGCCGCAGGCGCAGTCGCTTGTGGCATCGTGCTGGAGCATGCAATCAGGAAGGCAGGAAGCAAAGCTGGGGCGGCTGTTAGCAATGCGCTGCGGCTCACAAATCTGGATACGTTTTACTCAAACATTCAGTTTGATTCACGCGGACTCAATGTCAATCGGCCACTGATTACGATCCAGTTGCAAAAGATCGAAGGTGAGGTCGTCCACGTCGCCCTCTGGCCCCAGAGGGTGGCGAGCGGCAAGCCTGCAATTTGGCCATTTCCAGGCTGGTAGAATTGCACATCTCACAGGAGAGCACCATGTCACCGGATGAACTGTTTCTTGCTTTGGGTAATGAAATTCCCCCGCCCGTTGCCGTACCACCTAATCTTTCATTCACTCCCATACGGCTGTCTCACGGGGTGGCGTGGCTGGCCGGTCATGGGCCGAATCGCGTTAAGCAGCCGCCGGAATTCGACTACGTAGGAAAAGTCGGCGCGCAACTGACTGCGGAGGAAGGGTATGCCGCAGCGCGTCTGGTTGGTCTCAATCTGCTGGTGACATTGCGCGCCGCACTGGGCTCTCTCAATCGCGTGACGCAAATCCTCCAATTGTCGGTGGGGGTAAACTGCGTACCGGGTTTCGTGCGCCAATCGTTTGTCGCCAACGGCTGTTCGGACCTGATGGTGCAGATATTCGCCGCCGCCGGCGCGCCCGCACGAATGGCTTTCGGCGCGGCGGAAATGCCGTTTGGGATGGCGGTCGAGGCGAATCTCGTTGTCGAATATTCGCCGCCCGCAGTCAAGTAGCTCGATGCCAACACGAAAGTCTAGGTCGGTCCATGGCTGGTGAACCCGTTTCTGAGGAGCATTCTCATGCAGTCCTACAATGAACACAATCAGCGGATCGACCGTTTGGACAAGGGGCGTCCGAGGAAGACCGTCACGATCCTGGGTGCCGGCATGGCGGGTCTCACGGCGGCGTATGAGCTCGAGTGCCGAGGCCACACCGTCCGGATCCTTGAAGGTTCCGATCGCGTCGGCGGACGGGTTCGGACGCACACTTTCAGCGATGGCACATATGGCGAACTGGGGGCGATGCGAATCCCATTTCACCACGATTACACGAAGTGTTATTGCGCGATGCTGAAACTTACACTTCGCCCGTTTATCTCGTCGCACCAAAATTTGAACTGCTTCTACGACATTCGAGACATTGCAAACCTGAGAATGAAGGACGCGCCGGCGAGACTTTATCCTCTATTTCCGCTGTCGGGAGCCCAGCAAGGGGACGTCAAAGCCCCGGATATGTTCGGGCGGACTATGGGAGGCGTCTTCTCGAACCTTTTGGATTCGGAGATCATGAGTCTGCTCACGCCGCATCTTCAAACCGACCGGCTTCGCGAATTGGATCGAACAACGCTTGGAGAATTTCTCCGCGTTCGTGCGGGTGACGGCGCCGCTGAGATTATTGGCCTGACCACGGGACTTGAACAGTTTTTTGATATGGCGATCACGGATTTCATGAGGGAATCGGTGGGCGAAGACCCTGCACACCCAGGTGAATTGCTGGAAATCAGCGGCGGAATGGAACGCCTCCCACAAGAATTGTTAAAGAAGATAAAGACACCCGTTCAGTTTAATACAGAGATCCGCGGCATCCATGCAAGATCCGATGGCAAAGTCGATCTTTCCCTGAGCCGGGATGGTGCGCCGAGCCGGGAAACCTGCGATCACGTTATCTGCACGCTCCCGTTCACGGTCCTCAGAAAAGTTGAAATTCGCCCAGCACTGGGAAATGGCAAGATGCAGGCCATTCGTCAAATGAATTATGCCTCAGCCTCCAAAGTATTGTTGCATTGCACGCAGCGCTTCTGGGAGACAAACTACTGCATCGCGGGCGGAGCCTCGCAGACGGATCAGCTCAATCGGGCGGTATACTATCCTTCCGACAATGTCACGCAGGTCACACCTGTTTCTGCTAAAAAGTTTGCCACCATCTTTAGCAACCAGCCTGTTGCGGGTTTCAAGCCTAACGATGCGAATGTGAGCAGCGGCCCCGGCGTTTTGCTCGGAGCTTATAATTGGGGCAAAGATGCGCGGGTTCTGGGTTCCCTTTCGGAAGCAGCCCGGCGCGACGTCGTTGTCAGGAGCATTTCGCGGTTTCATCCCGAGATCGCGAACGCGGGGATGGTGGACGACAGCAAAAGCGTTTTCTGGGACGCGAGTCCCTGGATGAATGGCGGGACGTTTTCGTTTCTCCATCCGGGTCAGCATGAAAGCCTTTATCAACACGCGATCGAGCCGGAGTCTAATATCCACTTCGCAGGTGAACATTGCTCACTTTACAGCGCATGGATTCAAGGAGCCATTGAATCAGCCTGCAGGACGGTTGAAGAAGTTGTTTCATTGTAATGACCGGTCTCCGATCCATTCGACCAATAACCGGAACTTTGAGCTTCAGCGACCGCGTGTTAATGAGTTGGAGCGTTGCCCACAACCGTAAATCCGAGCTTTGTAACGACCATGAAAACGCATCGTCAGTCGGCTTCGGCACCCGCAAAAGTGCTGGGATATGGGGCGTGGCGGTCCCCCATAACCTCGAAGAGAATCGTAGAGCAGGTGGTGACGCTTTCCCAATTGAAGCTCGTCGCGGGCACGCTGTACTGGGTGGAGGCCCGGCCCTCTGAAGCGGGGCGAAACGTGGTCGTGGCGAAACCGCCTTCGGCGTCGCCGGCGGATGTGATCAGCGACCCGTTCAGCGCGCGTACCCGCGTTCATGAGTACGGCGGCGGCGCCTACATTCCCACGGCGGCGGGTGTGTACTTTTCACACCTGCAGAGCCAGCAGCTGTACATTCAAGCCTCGAATGGCAGCACGCCCGTGCCGCTCACCAGCACGCCCGGACTCCGTTTCGCAGACGGCGTGTTTGACGATGCCCGGAGTTCGTTGATCTCGGTTTGCGAAGATCACACGGGTGATCCGGCAGTGGAGGCCCGGAACTACCTCGTGCGCATAGCCACACAAAATGGAGTCGTGACAACGCTCACCAGCGGCGCGGACTTCTATGCCGTGCCACGCCTGAGCCCGGATGGCAATTCGCTGGCGTGGCTCCAGTGGAATCACCCCGACATGCCGTGGGACGCGGCAGAGCTCTGGCTTGCGGAAGTCGCGGCGGACGGTTCGCTTCAGAATGCGCGGCACATTGCCGGCGGCGGCGGACAAGCTGCATATCAACCCCAATGGTCCCCCGGCGGCATACTCCATTTCGTGGTCGATCCCGCCGGATGGTGGAACATCTTTCGCTGGACGGGGTCGGCGATCGAAGCCATGACGGATCTGGAAGCCGAGTTCGGCAGACCATTATGGGCAATGGGGCAGTCCACGTTTGCGTTTGCAAACGAGAATGAGCTTCTCTGCTCCTATGTTCAGCGCGGATTCTGGAATCTGGCGCGGATCGACACGCGCTCAAAAGTGCTGTCGAACATACCGATCCCCTACTCCGTCATCTTTGACCTGCAGGCGGATAGCCAGCGCGTGGCGCTGATCGCGGGTGCACCGGCATCGCCGACGTCCGTGATCGAGCTCGACCTTGCCACGTCGGCTGTAACAGTGCATCGTTCGTCGAGCCAAATCAGTCTGGACCCGAAGTACGTCTCCCAGCCGCAGGCGCTCGAATTTCCAACCACAGACAACAAAACGGCATTCGCGCTTTATTACCCGCCTAAAAACGATGATTTCAACGGCAATCCAGGCGAACTGCCTCCGTTGATTGTCACGATTCACGGCGGCCCCACTTCGGCGACGACTGCCGCGCTCAGCTTGAGCGTGCAGTTCTGGACGAGCCGGGGGTTCGCGGTGGTCGACGTGAATTATGGCGGTAGCACGGGGTACGGCCGGGAATATCGCGAGCGGTTGCGCGAAAAGTGGGGTGTTGTCGATCTCGATGACGCCTGCAATGCGGCTCTGCATCTTGCAGCGCAAGGTCTGGTCGACGGCAATCGGCTGGCCATTGTGGGTGGCAGCGCGGGAGGGTATACGGCCCTCTGCGCACTCACGTTCAAACCGGATGTGTTCAAAGCGGGTGTCAGCCTCTATGGAATCAGCGATCTGGAAGCGCTTCTCCGCGACACACACAAATTCGAATCGCGTTATCCATTTTCATTGATCGGACCGTATCCGGCGGCCGCCCAGCGTTACCACGATCGTTCCCCGGTGCACTTTCCCGACGACATCCAGTCCCCCGTGTTGTTCCTCCAGGGAGAGGACGATATGGTCGTGCCGCCGAATCAGACCGAGCTCATGGCCAATGCGATGCTCGCCAGCGGCAAACAGTTCGGACTGATCATGTTCGCCGGCGAGCAGCACGGCTTCCGCAACGCCGAAAACATCCAGCGGGCGTTGGATGCTCAACTCGATTTTCTCTCCGTCGTGCTCACCAAGAGTGGACTGAGATTTTAACTTTTACATGAACACACTCATTCAAAGGATGCTGCCATGTTTTTCAAAATTCAACCATACCAGACTTCGCTGAATGCATGTCTCGTGGTGGCTTTAGGCGTGATGCTGCAGGGCACGTGTTATACCGGAGAGGCGCCGGAGGATTGCCTGCCGCCCGGCCCCGGAGGCACGCGGGAAGACCGCTATATGGCTTTCTTCGAGCCGGATGAATACGCGTGGAAGCTCTTCCTGGCGATCAGCAAGCAGGCGGATCCTGCCAGGCCAGGTTACCCCGATCCCGCCAAACCGGAACTGAACCAGTACGACGATGACAAGGACGTGGTGTGGGAAAGCTGGGCGTTGTCATCCGGTGGCCGCTCAGGCGGGTTTCGGAGGTCAGTGCCCAACCGCAGCGAAATCTTCCTCGACAAGGGGGCGCCGCCGCCGCCCTGGGGAACGTGGAAGCGGGGAACCAAACCCAAGGAACACCTGGAATTCTTTCAAGGCGAGGATCCGCACAGCACGCCAAAGTCTCCCCTCAAAGCGCAGAAGCTGCAAAAGGCGCTGCGTCCCGGCATGCAGATCCTGATTAGCGATACGGTGCGCGGAGGAGAACAGCTTGGCGAGGAAGTGCGGATGAATATCTGCGGCTACAATTTTGTCCTGGAGAAGAAGCTCTATTCGGTCGAGGGAATTGAAGCCATGGTCACGATTGCCCTGGACCCTCGAAATACGCAGCCGGGCCTGATCCAGTTTCCGAACGGGGCGCAGGAGGTAAAGGCAAAATGGATACCGATCAGTGAGAACGACAAGCCACGGTATCACTGGCGATCGATTGCTGTGCCGGGAGAGGAAGGGGCCAATCCGGAAGTCCAAACTTGGGGCATGGTCGGGCTGCATATTACCACGAAGGACTTGCCGAATTGGTTCTGGTGCTCGTTCGAACACGTCGACACCGAGAGCCACGCGGAAATTCCGTCGCGTGACGCCACGACAACCAGGACGGGCGGCCAGCGCCCTGAAACGACGGCGGGGAACCCGCAGAGCAAATGGCAGTACTATCGCTTGCGTGGAACGCAGATTGATTTCACCAACGCCTTCGGACCGGTCATTCTGGCGAACACACAAATTGAACACGGATTTCAGATGTCGTCATCCTGCATGACCTGCCACTCTCGTGCATCCGCCGGATTGCGCCGGCACAGACCTGACCTGAATCAATTCCAGCCAAATACTTTGCCCGTATTCACCCCGCAGTTCGAGGATGGCAAGATTCGCTTCGGCCCCATCGGCGCGCCAAATCCAAATTGGTTTCGGGCGGATGAATCCCGTCTCCGCTACATACAAACCGATTTCGTCTGGGTGCTTCCATTCCGTGCGAACAGCGTGAATGAAACGCCGCCAACCAAACCGATTGTTCCTTAACCCTGTCTCACCCAAGCGTGCGTCGTTTGAACGTTCTTAGTTGCAAAACTCAGAGATTTCAGTCGCAGTCGAGTCTGCGTACTTTCATACCGAGGAGCCAATTATGGACTTGGACGAGCTCGCATTTCGCAAACAAATTGCCCGTGCATTAATTGACGGTCCGGAGGAAACGGCGCCAGAACATGTTCTGACCCGAATGATGGCCGCAGCGCCATTGCCGCCTTGCGCCGGGCCGATCATTCGCCGCCCTTCCATACTTCCGCGCTCGGTAAACTGGTCGGCGAATGATCCCAGACCCGTGGAAGCGCCCATGGTCCCGCCGCCCGCGCCCGATGCCCCCCTGCCCAGGGCGGATTGGGTGGTGGTGACTTGGACGCGAGAGGAACACCAAGCGCTGGCACGGGTATTTACGCCGACTGAACCACCCGGCGATGAGACTTACTTCGAAAAGTGGTACCCTTATAAACGTAAATTTGATGAGTATGTCCCGGACCTGCGCACACGGCCGTGCGACTTTCATCCGGCAATCTGTACGCAACGGCTGGGTCGGTATTACTTGGTCACGGTCGGAAACCAGACTGTGCTCCTGTTCAAATCTGAACTTCATTTAAACCAGGATGGACCGCGCGCCTATCGGCAGGGGCGCCCGCTGCCGATTGAGCGAATGACGCAGCAGATCCTCGAGGAAGTGCAGCCAAAATACTTCATTTCCACGGGAACCGCGGGCGGCACGGTCCTGGACCACAATCTGGGCGACACGGTGGTATCAACCTCGGGACTGTTCCATTGCAACGACCCGCAAGACTTCCGCCTCGCGAGTTTCAACTGCAAGCGCTTCGGAATGAAATACTGGGTTTCGGACAAGCTGTTCGCGAGGGCCATGGAACTGATGTCGACGGTTCAAGAACACCCGGTAGGAATGCCGCATCCGAAATACCCGCAAACACCCGCCGTCAATCTGCCGGCCGTCCGGCCGAGGATTCACGCCTATCCTGATTTGCCGATCCTTACGACTGACTTTTTCGAATTCGGCAACTCGATCAATGGGTTGGGAAAACTCGGCTGCGCAGTGGAAATGGATGACGCGCTTCTGGCCAAGGCGATAGAGGAATATGCCGGGCCGAAGCCGCAGTACGCCTTTGTGCGCAATGTCTCGGACCCCGTGATCAACGGCGAACTCAATCATACTCTGCAGGTCATGTGGGCTGTCTATTACTACCAGACGTTTGGTTTGCTCACGACTTTCAACAGTTCGCTTGTCGTGTGGGCCATCATTGCCGCGCAATTGCAATAAGCAGATCCGAGTGTGACGGGAGGAAACCCATGAAACTGTTCCTCGGACCCAATGCGTCCGTTCACGCGCCGGCGTGCTCGACAGCCGCCTTGATTTCCGCATTCACGGCGGGAGCGGATGGTGCGCTCATTCCGGTGCAGGAAACCCGCGACGGACAGCTGGTCGTGGCCGGGCAGGCTGAGCTGAGCCAAACCACGAATTCAACCGCGCGGATTCAGGACACTGACTTTCTTGAATTGCGAAAGCTCAACGCCGGGTTGAAATTCAAAGACTGGCAGGGACAGCCTGTCCGCTACGTGTCGGAATTCAATTCGCTTCGCACTGCGCTGCGCACCCTTCCCAAAGAACTCAATTGCGCGATCCTCGTCCTGCAGGGCGCTGAATCGGGCACGCGCGCAGCTTTTCTGGCGAAACTGGCCAGCTTGCCGCGGGAGGAATTGAGAGACGTGTTGTTCCTGGTTTCAAGCAGCGCTGACTTCGTTGCCATCCGACAATTGGATGCCGGCGCTGCCATCGCCATCGATCGGGCGACGTTCGAGGCCGACGAGGCGTTTCCGCGCCGCAACCAGGTCGAGGCCGTTTGGGCGGAAGCCGATTCTGTGTTCAATGGAGCAGCGCTGAGCGCATTCGGAAGCAAGCTCGAAGCGCTGCAAAAGGAGGGGCGCCTGCGGGGCGGCGCGATCCTGCTCCCCGGCGGCGCTGCCCCTACCTCGGCGCTGATTGCGAACGCCCTGGCTCACCCCGTCGTCTCAACACTGTGTGCCAACTCGTTTGCGGCGCTTCCACGGAGCTTTCGGCGCAAGCACAGCTTTGTCGACGAGACGTTTCGGGGCCGTGACGTCAACACCGAGATGTGGTCCTTCGGATATGCGCGGGTGAGCAACGATTGTCACGTGTTTCAGGACGCGGGAGTCCATATCGACATCAAGCCCTATGTGGCTTCGCCGCAGCAGCCGCCGGCTAACGAGGTGGAAAGGCGCGTGCTGCGCCTGGAAGGCCTGATGAATTTGGCGCTGCGCCGCTCATTCACTTACGTGGGAGGCGGCGTGGGCCTGATGCACCGCATCACAGGCGATTTCGAAGCGCAGGCCGATGTCACGAGCGAACGTGCGGTCCAATCGACGATGGTTGAGCTTTCGGTCGTGAATGTGAACCCCGGCCGCCACCTGCCGTCCTGGAATCAGGATGGGACGCCGCGCTATCCGCGCGACGACCACGAGAAGCATGCGTTCTTCGACCCGCATGGCGCACCGCCTTTCGTGGGGAGTGAGCATGATGAAAATGACGGCTTTCGCACCAACTCGCATTTCGGTTCGGAATACGCCGACAACAATTACGGCAGTGACGCGGGTGACGGAACGGTGCTTGACGTTTCGCTCCGGATTGAGCGGCGTGGGCCGTATTTCTCCACGTACGTGCGGCGGCAGGGGAGCACAGAGGAACGTGACTGGATCTGCACAGGGGTTGTTCGAAACGACTCAATGAACGCGGGCATTTTTTTGCGCTGTGTCGGAAAGCGCTGGCAGAAGGCAGACCCGCAGAACCCCGGGGGATATTTGCCCGTGGTTCCCAACAAGTTCCTGGTTTCACGCGTGATCGTGAATTGTTTTGATTGAACATGACGGCGAGGTGAACCGTGACGGGATGGGAAACACAGCTGATCACTCCGCTGGAACAGTTGGCGGAGCTTTCACACACAGCGCCGTTGGATTCAGTCATTGTCGGCGGGGGCACGGCCGGCATAACCACTGCGCGCACGCTGATTGAAGCAGGAAAGCGGGTGGCGATCCTGGAAGCCGGCCCCATCGTGCTTCTGACTCATGCGACAACGACAGACCTGAGATTCGACAGGACCCTCCTTCGCGCCGTACGCCAGACGGTGGACTACAGTCCGAAATTGGCCGGCGGCACAACGTTCGGCACGTTGGTCGGCTGCCTGGGCGGACGCGGAATGTTCTGGAACGGCGCGTCGCCGCGATACCGCGACGCCGACTTCGCCAACTGGCCGATTTCAGCGGCGGACCTCGCCAGTTATTACGAATGGGCGGAGCGTGAATTCCGAGTCAGCAGGGATTTTGGCGGCGGGACGCTGGGTCAGACCGTCTGCCGGCTGCTGCGGCGTGCGGGGTTTCCGGCGGAGCCCGGTCCGTTTGCGATCGACACGCGCGCCACGCGAGACGGCTGGATTGGCGGCACGGTCGCCAATGCCGTCGCGTCGCTTCTGCGCACCGGCATGCTCTCGGATGCGAACAAGCCGTTGCGCATTTCCACGGGGAGTTTCGCGCAGCAGATTCTGTTCGATTCATCCTCGAAACAGGCGCGCGGAATTGTCGCCGTAGACCGTGCATCGAAGGGGCAATATGAGATCTTGGCCAAGAGCGTGGTGCTCGCGGCGGGAGCGCTCGAGTCGGCGCGCCTGGCATTGGCCTCAAACCTTCCTGACGCGAGCGGGCTGATCGGCCGCCGTGTCACCGATCACCTCTTTTGTCGCGCTTATTACAATGTTCCCCCGGAACTGTACGACAGCGCGCGGCCGGAAGCGGCAATCGCCTTTGTTCCGTCATCCGACAGCCGGAAATATCAATTGGAAATCCATCTCCCCGGCAACAACCTGTTTACGCTCAGGGATGACAGACCGTGGGCGCCCGCGCGCAACGGGGACTACGCGGCCATGATTCGCAGTTTCGGGCCGGTGCTTTCAAATCCCGAGAACCACATCGAGCTCGATGGCGATGGACCGGGGGGCTACGTGGTCCATTTTGCGTATGCGCCTCAGGATCTCGCCTTGCGCGACGAAATGCGCGCGGCCATCAATGCCGTGCGCGTGACGCTGGGCGGAGACGATGCGCAAATCACGACACTTGACCCGGGCGCCAGTTTTCACGAAGCGGGAGGACTCATCATGGGTGAGGATGCCGCAACCTCCGTCACCGATCCCGCCGGACGCTTTCATCAGATTTCCAATCTTATGGCCGCCGATGCTGCGACGTGGCCGGCCATATCCGCGTCCAATCCGCACCTGACCATCGCTGCGATGGCGCGAAGAAAGGCCGTGCTTCTTTCACAAAGGCTTTAAAGGAATCCATGAGGTCATCATGCTCAACCCCAATTTCAATGTCACGGCAAACACGATCCGGGTGTTCGCGGGCTTCCGCCACCCCGATTTGAATGTCGCCGCGTTTCTGGAAGGCTTGGGAAGGACCTTCATGCCCGGGACGCCGTATATGCTCCAGCCCAATGGGCTGGCTGCATACATTCCAGGTGTCGTGCAGGAAGAGGCGGGATCGCCATGTCCGCACGAGATCGCGCTGATCATTTGGCCCTCAATCGAGGTGCAGCGCATGGCCACCCGGGAGACGCTCCGGGGGCGCGTATACACGCAAAGCCATGGCGGTGTCTATGACAATGCAAGAACGAAGGCATATTTTCCGAAGCTCTTTGATGCGTTCGATCCCACGAAGCCGGAGGACAACGCCTTCTATCTGTTCGGCGAGAGTATCGACTGGCAGGAGGGCGCGACGTTTGTGCATACAGCCGCGAAGCGCGATCCGCAGATGAGCGGAGTCGATTTTCGAAGCGGCGTCCTGCAACTCCTGCGCGATTGCCGGGCGAAGTTGCAGGCCGGCGGCGTCGACGAATGCATCTGCATGGTGAGGGACGACTACCTTATCGTGTGGTCTCATCACATCGATCCGCAAGCACAAAATGCGCCGTCATGGAGCCTGCTCGATGCGGTCGCCAGCCTTTCGAGCGCCGTGTTGGCAACGCGAGTCATCTGCCGCGACGAGCCTCCAGTTGTAACAGTGCAGGGAACGATGGCCTTGAATTTTATCTTTGAGCGGAGTGCGAAGTGGTTCCTGCATTAATCAGTGCTGTCCAAAGGGCGTAATTATGCCGTTGCCGAGATACGGTGTGCTGCTGGGCGCAAACGCGGGTTATCACCGCGATCCGCCCAACGACTTCGGCAGATTCTTTCACGGCCATATTGACGTTCAGACGCCCGGCCAGTTGTTCAACACGGCCATTGATGTCGATACCAATCGCGCCGGCGTCCAAGTGCAATGGCGCGTGCTGCATCTGCGGGTGCCAGAGTGGCTGGGCATATTTGGCCTCCAGGACGGCTTTCATCCGCTGGTGTCGAATGCCGCGTCCGGCGCGGTCGACTACGTTCGCGATCCTCGGCTGAGGGAGTTCCGATTCGGAGCGCGGCCGGGAGCAATAAGTCCGCTCTGGAAACGTTTGCCCGATGCCTGGCGTACGTTGTGGCACGGCGCATCCGGCGCGTTGAACTTCGCGGAACGCACGCTCGACATTATTGATGTGACTCCGCCTTGGAAGACCGGCACTGATTTGGAGGCCCTGGCCGATCTCGAAGCGATGATCGTTGACGCTCGTCGCGTGGTTATTTTCGGCGATATGTATCCGGCATCGGGCACGAAGCCGCCGGGACTGCACGACATTCATTACACCCAAGGCGATCCGCCGGGACCTTTCTGGGGCCTCGATGGCATCTGGCAGGATGGTTTGACGATCGTGACTCATTCCGATTCCACGGCATCCGCCTTCATGAACAAATTCAGCCCTCAGTCGCTAAACACAGACGATGAAGGTCATCCAGTGGGGACATAATTGGAGTAAACGTCATGAGCGTCATTCCAACGGAAGTCGAGCTGGTCTTCGAAGTCATGCCCTGCAATGCGTTGCGTACGGCCCAGCAGCCGGGCCAGGCGCCGCACCCCTGCTCTTATTTCAGAAAGTGGGGGACCTATCACAGCTACGATTACCAGACCGCCGGCGCGCCTCAAACGCCGGGCATCGAGCAGCAATCAAGCTACCTGGGGCGAGCCCCTCTCATCCCGGAAATGCTCAGTGGTTGCCGCAAGGCGCCGATCATGGCCGTGGGGATCAACCCGAATCTCCCTGGCTGGTGGACCGGTACTCGAAATTCCATCAATCCGCTGTTCGACGACTTCCGCCAATTCGCGCACTATTTCCGTTACCGCGAAATTGCAAAGCTGGATATTCCACGCGCAGCCTACCAGCAGTTTGGCGGCGGACCCCAAGACACGCCGTTCTCTCAATTTGAATTGAATGTGCCAGTTGGCGCGGGTGGGGAGCGCACCATTCCGACTGAACTTCATCCCATGACCATGTACCAGAATTACCAGCTGCTCCTGGATGATCTCGCGCGAGAGGTGGGCTGGAACGGACACAGGCTCAATGTTGGTGAGGACCTCTCGTACGGAAACATGGTGGCGTGCCCTTCGGCAAAATGGATTAATCGCCCCGACCCCGATGATCCGGCGATGCCCCCCATGACCCGCACCGAGCAGACCGGAATCGTCAGCGAGTGTTTTCATCATCGCAGGTATTTCCTGCGCCAATTATTCCAGAGCCTTCCCGCGGTGCTGCTGATCTTCAGCCAGTCCACCGCGGACGCCTTCCTCGGCGAGATGCAGGGGCACTTTTTCCAGGGCGATCCGAGGCCAGGCGATCGAATTGATGCGCTCTTGAACCAGGAGCTTCGTCTGCTGCTGGCCACCGACTCGCAAGGCCGCAAGATCGGACCGCGGGTCATTTTTTCGCCCCATATCACCGGCAACCCGGGTAGTTTCAACCAAGCCCGCGCAAGAGTCCTCGCGCAGCTTGTCGATGAAGCGCGCAGCGGCAAAATCACGCTGAACGCGGCGACCGGACATCTGAAGCGCCCGGTTGGGACATGCACGTTTTGCACGCACCTGGAAATCGGCCCGTGCGATTATGAATCCGAGCTTGTGCCCGTCGCCGATCCGGTGCTGCACCCGGTTGATCAACCCGCGGCGGACAAACTGATCCAAAAAAAGCGGCTGGAGGCCTTCCTGGGAGACCGGGGTAGAATACGCGAGCCTCTTGTCACTGAAAGTGCTCTGCGGTCGCCGGGTCCCGCGGAGCCGCCGCCGTCCGAATCTAGGACGCCGATGACCAAGTCCGGAGAGATTGGCTGGAACATGGCGGGCGATCCGGCACGTGCGGCCCGCGTCAATGATGCCGGAGAGCCGATTGAAGAAACGCTCGGCGACTCAAAGGCGAGTTGCGTCAAAGCCTGATCTGTTTGTGCTCACACCAAAATAAAAGGGGAGGAAAGAAAAATGGCGTTCCGCGTTCCAGATTTAGAAGACTTGATTCTGAATTACGATCCGCTCGCCCCGCATCCCAGGTTTTTTGCTTCGGCAACCGAGATGATGCTGGCTCGCGCGGCGCCGGTCCTTCCAGATCCAGTGCCATGGCCCGTCGGCGGGCGCCCGGCGACCGTTCATCCCCCGCAAGCGCCCAGTCCCTCCGACCCCCTGCCGCAGTGTGACGTGTTGGTGGTGACTTGGACAGTGGCGGAGGCGCGCGCGCTGGCCACTCTGTTCACGCCCGGTTCGCAGCTCGAGGATTGGTCCCAATACAAGCGCCATGTCGACGCTTATATTCCAAAAGTGACGAACACCAGAGCGCCGTTCAACAACCCCGCCAGTCCCCTTTACTTTCGGTCGCTCGGCCTATATCAGTCGTGCAGGATCGGTGACGCGCGGTTGCTGTGCTTCAAGGCGGGACTGCATTTCGCAAAGGACGGTCCGGCAGTCGCCGTGAAGGATCTTTGGAATCAGATGTTGGACGAGACGGGGTGCTCGGTTGTGATCACCACCGGCACGGGCGGAGGCATTGGATCGGAAGTGAAACTGGGCGATGCCGTGATCGGGGGACACACGGTTTTTGATTGCTTAAGGCAGTTCCGGAACGCACCGTTCGCGCACGCCACTTATGCGACGACGCCGCTGAGCGGCTCGATCTTTAACGCCGTAAGCACGGCGATGCTCCGGCCCAATACGCGGCACCTTCCGGCGGGAAACGGGCTCCCCACATTCATTTTTCCGCGATTCAATCGCCCCCATCCCGACATAGTAACCACGGATTTCTTTGCCTATGACGACACCAACAATACGTTTGAACTTCAGGATAAGGGACTCTGCTGCGACATGGGCGACGCGGTTCTGGGCCTGGTGATTTCCGAACGCCAGAACAGCCCGAGATGGTACGCCGTGCGCAACGCGTCCGATCCCCAAATGGATGGTTCGCTGCCCCAGCGCGAACGCGACGCGGAGGCGGCCCGCATTTACATGCGCTACGGGATTTTCACCACCGTCACAAGCATCCTCGCGACGTGGTGCATTATCCGCAACGCATTCCCTGGCCCCACGCCTGCACCGCTGCTGGAAGCCTCGCTCAAATTCGCGGAACTGAAGCGCGCGAAAAGTTTGCCGGCTGTCCCAACGCCCGAAGAAGTGCTGCTGGCGCTCGTTTCGAGCAACCAGGTGGTGCTTACCGACATCTCCGGCGGCGCGGTGCCTGCTGAAACGATCGCGGCGTTGGAGCGTGCCCTCAGCGACGTCAACGTCCCGTTCAGCGCGAGTGACATCACCTACCGCAGCATTGTATTCACCGCCCAACCGGACAACGCGCGTCAGATGTACCTCGCGCATGTCTGTTATGACGACGTCGAATCCTTCCGAGGTACTTATTTGTTTGAAGACAATGTACTGATCGTCAAAAAGGAGTTCGTTTCCTCGTAGCATAAAAATCAAACCGCAGAGGGACGGTGTTGGATTGCAAAATTCCAAACGCACGGTGTTTTTAGCGCCTTCAAATTATGGCGTAAGAACGATTCATACCGATCGCATTTGGAAAATGCGGATTAGGCGATTTTCGGACGGCGTGATGTGGGAACTTCATGACTATAGAGAGGGATATCGCTTGAAGTTCGCAACGAAGAGCCAGGCTGAACGACCCAAGCATAATCGGCGGCTTATCAGGCTAGCATGCCGCACAAAAGCCTTTTTAGTGGACCGCGCCTAAGTGACGACGGTCTTCTCCGCGCTGTTTGAAATACAGAAGCGAGGCGATGAAGAGGTGAAGCATGGGTGAAAACGAGAAGGAATTCGAATCCGCATGTCACAATTGCCTGACCCGCTATTTCGAGCGTTACCCAGAGCCATTGATCGAAAAACGTCGTCAAAAATGGTTCACTTGCTCTCAGCATGCGACGAATGCCGCGCTGGCAAAGCGGAGGGGTGGGCTTTGGGGGGTCGTCTATTTGCTCGCAAATCGTGAGCGGCGCGCAGTTGGATTTCCGGGCGCTCTCAACGCCGACGTCGAGAAGGCGTTCGATGTTTCAATGGGCACCATTCGACGACGAGCCAAGCAGGTGAACCGCCTACTGACCGTTTAATGGAGCGACGGGGCGCAACCCAGCGATCCAAGTCAGGAATCTGGATACTCGATCGATAACATATATGTTTCAGTTTTTTTAATTCGCGTTATTATGACGCGTTAGGGCACTCGGTGAGCGGCACAGTTACCGAGGGAAAATCAAAGCGCCTCGCTTCGTACCAAGCGGAGGGTATATAAGTATCGGCAACCAGGAAAACGATCACTGGTATATACTATCAGTAGACGAATCTGGGAAAGTTAACTTGGACGATCCGATGAATATCGCGTATCGCAAGCAGATGGCTCTCCACGGGAATGGATTGATCGCAAAACGCGGAAGTTGTTGAAAGTAGCCATGCCGGACGGATGCGCAAGCAGGCCAGTTCACGGAAACAAAGCGTTGGGCAAATCAGTCGAGCGGCTGTGTTGCGGCAATGCATTAAGTGTCGGAAATGACAGTTCGGCTGGGGCTCGGGAACAGTTCGCAGCCACAATTTGAAAAGTGCGTCTGGCAATCTTTATGGATGCGCCGAACCTGAGCGGATCGAGCCGCACCAGTAAATCACCAGTGTATTTGATTTGCATGGGCACGCCCCTCTTCGACTGAATTGTGTTTCAGACTTATCGATTTCATTATTTCTAAATTTCATTTTTTGCTGTCAAGTCACCTATGTTTCGGAAGCATACTGCTAATTTGTGCTTGTCAAAACGAGAAGACCGCTAGATTGCACTCATATGCGCTCCTTTGAGGATAATCATGAAGCTTGACGACTGGATTGAGTTCGCTGCGTTGCTTGGTGCGCTGAGCGCTGCATCGCAACGCTTAGTTGACATCATCAAAGGTATTTTTGAGTGGCTCGCAGTACCGAAGACGAATTCGGTCGACGAAGGCAAGCGAAATGCCGCAATTCTCACATTGACCGTCATCGCGGGTTTTGTGTCGGCATGGCTCATCCAGTCGCTCATCAAGGATGTCATTGGAAGAGAGCCGAGTTTTTGTGATCTCATGGGTATCGGATTCCTGAGCGCAGCGGGTTCGACATTCTGGAATGCCATCTTCGATTATTTCAAGGCCTTGAAACGCATCAAAGTACTGCAAGTGGAGGAAGGGAAGGCTCGAATTGCGGCCTTGAACAGAGCGTTGCCGGCGCAAGTTGGCGATTTGGCGCAGCTCAATGCTCAAATCAGCGCAACTCTAAAAGATAATTCCTAATCGAGTTCCGAGCACAACGGAAGGCGATTATTTCTATGCCCACTTATGAAACCATTCCCGTAGACCGCACAGCTTTTTGGGGCTTTGTCGATTTTCTGATCGATTACCGCACCGATATAAACATGGTCATCCTTCTTCACGGACTTATGGGCGCCCCCTCTTGATCGCGAGTTCAAAGATGTCGACGACGCAACTGATGGACAAGCTGATCTCGACGTATCATCGAGGAGCATTAGTGCCCTTTGTAGGAGCCGGAATAAGCGCCCCGAATTGTGTCTTGTGGAGCGAGTTTATCGAAAATCTCGAAACGCAAGCTGGAATACAAAAAGCTGTTCAATCCCTTGGAGCCTCGCCTGTCGGACTGGTTCAGCGTGCGGCACAGGTGGTTCGAAAAATACGAAACGAATGCCCAGGAGAAATGGGTAACAAAGTTAGAAATGCCCTTTGCTCGAAGGTGGTCAGCACGGTCTGCCCGCCGGGAAGCGTGGCCTTAGCAGGAATATGGTGGCCGTTGGTCATCACCACGAATTACGATGACTGGTTTTTTACGGAATGGAACAAGTGCCATGCAATGAGAGATCCTTCAAGTCCGACGGACAGGACTTGGGAGCGCATGGAAATCTGCGGTCGTTCCGATTCAGATTGCCATCGTATTGTCAATAGTCTGCGTGCTCCGGATAACCCGCTCTTGTGGGCTGTCCAGGGCTTCGCGGGGAACCTTTCCGGCAACTGGGAAATGTTTAACTGGTTCAATGAGGAACGGCGTCGAGAGTTTGAATCGCAGCTTATTGTCGGGCACGCCGAATATCGGCACAAAGCCTTTCGCGCGCTCGCCTTTCGCCGCGCGCTAGCTGAAGTTTTTCGATCGCGGTCGCTGCTTTTTATCGGCAGCGGCCTCACAGAGGAGTATTTTGGCAGTCTTTTCGATGAGGTCCTGGAACTGCAGGGCGCACTTCCTCACATGCATTATGCGCTGATCAAACAAGGCAGCATGAGCGTTCAATTTTTGCGCGAACGGTTTCAGATTCATGCCATTGAAGTGCCCGATTATCCAGACATAGCGAACTGGTTGAATGACTTCAAGAAACGGAGCGAGGAACGCGGGTCACGGAATGCGATGTGGGGATATTGTGTAAATCCCACGCCTCAGATTTCAGCGGAGCCTCCTAGCTTGCAAATAATTTGGTCGAAGGTGCCCATGCCGGCCCAATCCGAATGTATCCTGATCAGTTCTGGAATTGATCCGGAAGGAAACGCCAGGCCGAGCGGCGTTGGCGTCAGTGACCTTTGCGCGTACTTTCCGGACATCAGATCAGCTCCACGGGATCAGGTTGGAACTTCTTCTCCGCGGGTCTGGAAATTTGATCCAAATGATTCGCGGTTATGTGGAATTTCGTCGCGAAACGAATTCAGATTTGAATATGACCCTGTGCGTGATCGACGAATGGACTTTGCGGCATCTGGCGTCCGGACGGCTGAACATCAATGAGATTTTGACCGTGCATGAAGTGCGATTCTGGCTGGAAATCCGGCGCGGCAATAGCGAAGTTTTGCGTTACTCTGAGTTTCGTTCTCCAGAAACTGAACTCCGCACGGTTCTCAAAGCCTATGATCTTCCAGAATACGGATGGCACGCGGAGATTCTGCCGAGCCCTATCAAAGTCGCGAGTGGAACCAAAGATCTCCAAGCAAGCGAAGTTTTATCTAGCGACGATCCATGGACTGTGGCGAATGCCGGTTTGATGCCGGGCTCGATCTTAAGAATTGTCTTGGATAATTGACCAGATTGGCGATTGGCTACTTCGAGCAATCGTCGATTCACCCAATGCAATTTTGTAGGTGTAAGACAACTCATGTTCGCTCGCGACGGTTGAACTCCCGACCGCAGGATGAAGGCGGATCAACTTCAATTACCCATGTCGGCAATTTGACGACCAAAGTATTCGAAATCCTTTTGGTCGCTGAAAAAGGTGCTCAAGTGGGTACAAAGTGGGTACAAATTGGGTAATGTTCATAGGTAGCTGCCATAGTGTGACTAGGGACTCATAATCCCTTGGTCCCTGGTTCGAATCCAAGCGGGCCTATCCTATGAAACCGCGCAACGCCAAAGGGTTGCGTCAGTTGTGCGAACGCTGCGAAGAATTCCGCGCGGCCAAAAGTGGCCAAATCTGGCCTAAATCGGCAGAAAAAGGTAACGGCGGCGGACAAGGATCAGCAAAGTTTGATGCGAAATTCGCGTTGAAGCGCTCCATAGTCTGCGAATTCACTGCGAAATTAGCGCGAGAACGCCTGGCCTATTTGGCTGACCATATCTTCGACGTTGCCGCCCATCGGCAAGGCAGCCATCACCAATCCGATCTTTCTGCTTCCGGCATAGATCGACGCCCTGTGGGTGAGCATGTCGCGTTCGCGCAGTGATTCCCACGTCTCAAGCGTGCACGGGTACGCCAGACACGCCACAATTTCCCTGCTTTCAGAGAGGGTTGAGTATGCCAACACCTGCAGCAGATCATCCCGATGCCGCTCCCGCAGATCATCTTCCAATTCGGACCAACGCCGGCTTTGCAACATGTCCAAATGATCTTTGTATTTTGCGTCGACAAAGATTGATCTCGATTCTTGTTCAATCACCAGGTCAGGCAGAAGATATTTTTGCGAACCAAGAAACGGCCTCTCCCAAGCAATGGGGGTGATCGTTTCTCGACGTCGGCCAACTCGTAGAATGCCGCCGAACCGCTTAGTGAAGCGCTGAAAAACCGTTTCAACCCATGCTTCAAAAAATTGATCCATCGACATCGACCATGGCAGGCCGCGCCAGTCCGTCATTCCGCCCAGCCCGGTTTCTTCGGCACTCCACGTGATCGCATTAAGACCGTCAAAAAACGTTTGAGTGGAAAGCGGCGTTCGAAACCAACTTTCCAATTGCTTTCGTGTCGGCGGAATTGGAGTGAACTCATCGACAAGTCGCAACAGAGTGCCGCAGATTTGCATCAGTTCGACGACAACCATCCCGGAGTGCCGCTGAGACTCGAGCGACGCCAGCTGTTTTCGCAAAACGAAATGAATGGCTGCCAGCAGATCACGATTGCTTCGCAAATCCGGATAGCGGCACGGCACTTCCAAGAATTTCATGGCCGGGAGTTTTTCGTTCGCGTACTTTGCCCAATCGACCTGCCCCCGCGGTGCACCGCGGACCGATTCGACAATTTCAAATCGACGGTTCAACTGTGCCAACATTGCGCGCAATCGCGGAAGAATAGTTGCGGAGAGAATCCAATCCGGAATCTCACGCTCCGTCTTGGGAAGCAACGGAAGAGATAGAATCTGGGGGATGATCTTGAATCCGCTGATTCCCAACGAACGCCCGAGCCCAATCCATCCAAACCGCGGGCGTACAATCAAGGTTATCTCTGGTTTTCCCGTGATAGGCGAGATAAGCGGAAATGCGCCAATATGCGAGCCTGTCTGAAATACAACAAACACCCGATGTCCATCAAAGTCGACGCGCGCTTCGATTCCGAATCGCTTCATTCCCTGGAGGTTTTGTTGAATGAAATGCTGAGCGATCTTCGCTTCTCGGGCGGGATCATTGTTGCTCGACCGGGTGATTGTCGCGGCTGCGATGGGCGTAAGCGACGTGTCGCTGAGCAGAATTGTCTCAGAGCGTGTCGGCTCCATCCGGTTGATCGGTGAATGCCGGCGCCGCGCGGCGGGCCGTTGTCGTGTTGCTGAAATGCTCATCGGAATTCACACGGAAAGCGATTCGATCCACTGGCAGTAGCCGCGGATATGGTCCGCAAAGCTGGTGACGTAGCCTTGTGCAAGATACTCCTCAAGCAAAGGAATGAGATTTACGCGCAAAGACTGCATCACTGTTCGGTTGTCAGCGTTTTTCGCCAGGAAATAAGAATGCCCAGGCATAAGCGCGAACGCATCGTCTGAGGCGTACTCGGTGAACACCGAGAGGAGCTTTTTGAACGCCTCTTCTGCCAGTGTACTTCCAGTTGATTGAACAACGCCGAATTGTGGCCAGAGTTTTTGAAAGGCGACGCGACGACGAATCGCGACATCGACGATCGCAATGCTTCTATCCGCGCTATTCATCGTTCCGATGATGTGGAGGTTTTGAGGTAGTCTGAGTTTATTGTGAAAGGGCGCTCCGAAATTGTAGGGAAGCGTGATTTCGCGCGGCAGATCGTCCGCGTACTCCAAAAGAAATACCGCTTCGCCGAGCACTTTTGAAAGATCGGCTCGATTGATTTCGTCAATATGAAGCAGGTACGGCTTGGGGCTGGTTTTTGTCGCTTGATCAGCTGCCTTCATCAATTCGCCCATGGATGGCGTGAAGCGGAACCCAATCGCACCCTCCGCGGCCGTCGGCGCTAATCCCTCGACGAAATTCTCGTATGTCGTGTTCGGATGAAACTGAATGGAGTGCCCATTGCCTGCGTAATGGTGCTTCAAGAGCTCCAGCGCCATGCGTGTTTTGCCAGTGCCTGGCGGCCCTTCGACGACTACGAAACGCCGCTCCTCCAATAACTCTGCAACATCCGAACTCTTGAGATTCGGCATCAGGCATTGAAAGTACTCTGCCCCAATTGCTTCAGATTCGGCTTTGTGCGGTGTGAGCGGCGCGAACCCGCGTTCTTCGAAGTAAAGATCAAGAAATGCTTTTAACGCAAACGCGGCATCGCCACGGTTCGTGCTGGGCCGGTAAATCGCGTGGACGTCTTTGCCGTAGCGCTTTAAGGGAACCGCATAGGACGAGAATTCACGATAAACGTTCTCCGGAATCGCGAGGTCGTTTCGCGTCGGATCGTGTTTTCCCCAAGCTGCAAAGCGTCCTTCGCGCCGATTCAGTGCATCGCAAATTGCACGCGCTTTTCGTGCGTGTCCCGGCCTAGCCAGAATTGTTTCGTCGGGATGCAATCCCGTGGTTCCCGTTCCGAGCGCTATCAGGCACGGTTCGTTTTCTACGGGAAAAATCCCGACACTCATGCCGCCGTAAGGCCCAGACTTTGGGTTCGAAGGTTCGATCAGCGTTGAGAACGGCACGTTGTTCTCATCATTGAATTTCGGCGCTCTGATCTGCACTGAATTACGCGCACGTTCTGGATAGCGACCGGAGCCTCCACCAAAAAGCTCGCTGAAAGCCTCGGTTGCGGCGTCGTGCCATGTCGGCAAGTCGTGCTTGTAGATCAAATCCAGCAGCTTTTGCATGGCGCAATCCAGTAATGAGAAGAGTTCATTCAGTGTACTTTACGTCAAAAAAATACGCAATGAATGGGTTGCGTTTTCTTCCTGCTTCGAGAACCGTGTCTGGGATCGTGTTCTTTACGTCGTGTTGTACGCGTCATCAAGCCTCACATGCGCGGAAGTCGAGCACCGCGCCTCAAGGGATGATTGCGCAACGCTTCAAGCACGACGTCCATTCCAAATTTGTTCGGAAATTTATGAGTCCATAGCTAATGACACTGTTATCGTCATCATCTTTTTCCCAATGGAAACAAATACCAGGCGAGGGCAGCAAGTCGGTTCTCATCCTATCTCACGAAGTCACTTGGCCGAGATTCATTCATTCCGCTCAGTTACGAAGAATTTTTCTCTGCCGCGGAACAGAGCTTGAGCGAATCGCAAAAGGCAGAATGGCTTTCGTACTGCAAGAATCGATACATTGTCCCATGAGTTGACCCGGCGTGATGAAATTCGCCTGCGCTTCAATACTGTCGAATTCGATTCAAGATGCTCGCAACTGCAGACGCCGATTATCTACCTTCGCATCGCCGGTTGGTTCGAGGTAATCGTAATTTGGCATCAGAAAACCGTCGTCTTTGTCGGGCCGAATCGAATGGTGAATCAAGCGATCCCAAAAGGGGTACGTGTCTTTTGGGGACGAACTTTTGTAAAAACCCAAGTCGTTGATCTTGAGAATTCGGCCGACGCCAATGATCAACCGTGAAATAGATTCGCCAAGCGGATGTCACCAATGAACGCTCTGCTGTAAAGCAGTCGAAGAAGAATCGCGAAAGCTACTGTTGCCTCTCACGACCGAATTGGTTCTGCTGCGGTGAGGCGGGCGAGGAAGCGGAGTTCATTCAGACGTTCTTGGACATTCTTGATTTGGGAGGTGTTTATGGCTGTTCCTCGATGTGTCAGCGGGAGTTTTCTCCCATGGGGAGCGGATACCGGAGGAGGGAGTCGAACCCTCACGATCGTGAGATCGGTGGATTTTGAATCCACTGCGTCTGCCATTCCGCCACTCCGGCGAGGGGATGGGTCAATTTAATCGGTCGCCGCGCTTTTGCAACCGCGCCTTCGGCGCGCTACTTTTTCTCGCGTGTTCCCGCGATGTCGAATTCCGTTTTGTTTCCGCCGCTTTCCACCGCGCCTTTGCCCTTGAGCTTGTCGCCGTCGATTGTGAACTTGTAGTCGACCGGGTATTTGTTGCCGCCAACTTCGCGCATCGCGGAGAAAGTGAGCTCTCCAGCCTTCCACTTCACGTCCTTGAGGGCCACGTCCTTCTGGTCCGGCCAATTCATTATGCCGGCCAAGTTGTCTCCGTCTTTTTTGATCGTCAGTTCGGACGTGCGCTTCTGTTCGCCGATCGCATATTCACACTTCCACGTGCCGACGGGGTCGGCCTTCTCGGCGGCGCCGGCGATCCGCAAGAGGGCGAATACCAAAGTGACTGCGAGGATCGTTTTCATGGTTGTCTCCAAATTAAGGCACGTCGCCGGTACCCGTTTATACGCCTGTGAACGGAAATCTGTACGAGAAAAAAGGCCAAGCCATCCGCATTCAAAATTCGTTTGTTGCGTCGCCTATGGATTCTGTCTCATCATTTTTCTGACTCCTGACGCCTGACACCTGATCCCTTGGCGCGGCATGGACTTTGCGCTAAGCTGCGCCGTCATGACCGACTTGCCGCCGCCCGCGCCACTTCCGCCCACTCGCGGGGCGCTGGGGTGTTTCCTGGGGATACTTGGGTTGGGGCTGTTTGGCATCGGGACGTCGCTGGCGGCGGGCGGGTGGCTGGTGCAGCGCATGGAATTGAGTCCGTCGTTCGGCCCGGTGGTGGCGGCGATCGAATGTTCGCTGTTCTGCGCGGGACTGGCGCTGGTGTATCGCATGAGCATGCTGCGGCTGGTGATGCTGGTCTTTTTGGTGGGGCTGCTGACGTGGGCGGTGACTGCAATCAAAGAAAGGCGTGACGCCAATGCCCGAGGACAAATCACTCCCCGCTACCAGCGAATCCCCGCAACCCTCGCCCCGGGAGGACCCGCTCGCAATAGCCCCAGCGGTGCCAACGGCGTCAACCCCGGTGAGGCGGAGGACACCCCCTAGCTTTCCGAAGAACGAGCGGCCGGGATTTTTCTCGCGCGGTAACATTTTCGCGCTGCTGGCGGGCACCGGCATTTACATCATCACATATCTGGCGATCGAGCTGCTCGCGGCATATGAGGATCCGAGCTGGCAGGCATCGGCGCTGATTTTCATCGGGCTGCCGTTTTTGTCGTCGTTCATGGTCGCGGCGCTTGTGCCGGACAAAAAAGACGCGAGCCTGGCGTGCCTGTTGAGCATGCTCATAAATCTGCTGCTGAGTCCATTTTTTCTGGGAGAAGGCGTGCTGTGCGTTGTCATGGCGCTGCCGATTTTTGCGGGGATCGCGATCATCGGTGCGGTGATGGGAAGCCTGATCCGCGCGCCGGGCGGGAAGGAATCGCGCAGGCCGAAGTCGTACATGTTCCTGCTGACGGGCTTGATTTTCCTGGTGATGACGCAGGACGTGCTCGCGCTGCGCATGGGCGTTCCGGCGCAGAGCGTGACGACGGAAGTGGAATTGAATGGCACGCGCGAAGAAGTCTGGAAGCGGCTGAGCTTTGACCGCGCGCCCACCGCTCGCGTGCCCGGGTGGATGCGACTGTGGGTGGCGCAGCCGGAGCGCTTCGCGTTTGCCCAAGAAGGCGTGAAGGCGCGGCGCTTCGTTGATTTCGGCCCGCCGCAATACGGCGACGACGCAGATGCGATCCGCAACAAATTCGTGTACGAGATCACCGAGTGGCGGCCGGGCGAGGCGTGCGTCTTCGCGTGCCGCGAGAACCATTCGCGTGCGCGGAACTGGATTGCGCTGCTGGACACGCGCTTGGAACTCAGTGAAGGCAGCTCGGCTCAGACGACGCGCGTAACGTTGCGCACGCGCTACAAGCGGAAGCTGGGGCCGGCGTTTTATTTTGGACCGTTCTTGAAGGCAGCGGTGGAGGGGATGCAGGAGATGGTGGTGAGGGAACTCAAGTGAAGAGTACGGAGTAGAAGTGCGGAGTGCCGAGTGCCGAGAAACAGCATGGTTTCAACTGCATTGATTGCAACTTTGCGACTGCGGTTCACGCAACTGGATGCCCTGGCACTGGAGTGTGTCGGGCGCGGGGCGTTTGTGCTGGCGTGTTTGGCAATGACGTTATGGCTTTGGCGCACTTCGGCTTTGAGCGTGCGTGAGAAGAAAGCGGCGGTGGTGGCGGGGATTGTGCATTTGATTCTGTCGACGCTGATCGATTTCGCGGCGGTGAATCAGGGGGTGTACCGGTATCTTTTTTCGAGGCAGTTGTTGTGGGGGATTGCGTTCGATCTTCACCTGGGCTGGGCGGCGCTGTGGGGAACGGGATTGTGCCTGGCGTGGGTGCGCATTCAGCCGGCGCGGCGGATTTTATTTCTGGCGGTGGTGATCGCGGCGACTTTTGCGCTGGATGTTTTGGCACTGAAATCGGGGCGCGTGTTTGTGGCGCTTAAATTCGAATGGTGGATTTGGGATTTGTGCGCGATGGTGCTGCTGGCTGCGGCTGCACTGACCTGGTTCAAAATGGTTTGCGAGAACAGAGCGCTGGCGTTGCGGGCGGGGTTTTATGCGCTGAGCTACTTCGCGCTGTTTTATGTGATTCTTCCGGCGCTGATCATTGAACTGGGCGAGAAGCGTGCGTTCGATCCGCTGGGCACGCTGCAGCCGTGGCATTGGGGCGCGTTCGCGCTGGCGTCACTGCCGGGACTGTGGGCGGCGGTGCAGTTCGCCACTTCGGGACAGGGCACGCCGCTGCCACTGGACCCAACGCGCTCGCTGGTCACGCATGGGATATACGCCTACGTGCGCAACCCGATGCAATTGTCCGGGCTGCTGGCGGCGCTGTGCTGGGCGGTGGCGACGGGTTCTGTGTTTGCCTGGATTTATGTGCTCGATTTGATTGTGTTGTTTGTGGCGATCAAGCGGTTTGAAGAGAACGAATTGACGGAGCGGTTTGGGGAGGCTTATGTGGCATATGCGGGAAAGGTGAGGAAGTGGGTGCCAATGCGTAAAGAAAGTGCTCAGTGCCAAGTGCCCAGTGCTAAGCCTTAATTCTGCATCGTTTTTCTGAGCACTGGGCACTGGGCACTGATTTTTATTTCCTCACTGACGAAATCAACGCCACCAGCGCGTTGAAGTCCAGGGGCTTGACCATGTGGGCGTCGAAGCCGGCTTCGCGGCTGCGCTGGCGGTCTTCTTCCTGGCCCCAGCCTGTTTGGGCGACAATGTAGGCGGTTTTTCCTTCGGGGGTTTCGCGGAGTTTTCTGGCCACGTCGTAGCCGTTCATTTTGGGCAGGCCGATGTCGAGGAGCACGACTTCGGGCTTGAATTCTTTGGCGACGTCCAGGGTCTTGAAGCCATCGTGGGCCATGCGCACGTCGCAGCCTTTCACTTTGAAAAGCATCGCGAGGCTTTCGGCGGCGTCGACGTTGTCGTCGACGACCAGCACGCGCAACTGGTTTCCGATGGCGTCGTGGCCATCGTGCTCTGGAGCGCCGGAGGACTCGGCTTCGGCAGGTTTGGGGGCGGCGCAGAGCGGCAGGCGCACGACGAATTCGCTGCCTTTGTCCAGGCCTTCGCTGTGGGCTTCGAGCGTGCCGTCGTGCATGGCAACGAGGCGGCGGGCGATGGTGAGGCCAATGCCCAGGCCGCCGTTGACCCGCTCGATGCTGCTGTCGCCTTGCGTGAACAGGTCGAAGATGCGCGAACGCAAGGCTTCGGGAATGCCCATGCCTTCGTCGCGGACACGCACGACGGCCTGCTTGTTTTCTGCGCGGGCTTCGAGCCAGATGCGCTTGCCCCGCGGGGTGTATTTCGCGGCGTTGTTGAGCAGGTTCATCAGGACCTGGCCGAGGCGCGTGGCGTCGGCGTTGACATAAATGTCTTCGCCCGGCGGCGTGAATTCGAAAGGGTGACTGCCGGCGTCGATGTCGGGGCGGCAGCATTCAACGGCGCGGTTGAGGACTTCAACAAGCGCGATGGGCTCGCGCTTGACATTAATTTTTCCGCGCGTGATGCGGCTGACGTCCATGAGGTCATCGACGAGGCGGACGAGATGACTGACCTGGCGCTCCATCATGGCCAGCGGCTCGCGCGGATCCTGCGTGGAGCGGCTTTGAAAAATGTTCAATGCGTTGCGGATGGGCGCGAGCGGGTTGCGCAGCTCGTGCGCGAGCATGGCGAGGAATTCGTCTTTGCGGCGGTCGGCGTCTTTGAGCGCTTCCTGGGCGGATTTGAGCTCGTGGATGTCGGTGCATGTGCCGAACCAGCGGATCATCTCGCCGCGCTCGTTGCGCACGGGATGCGCGCGGCCGAGGTACCAGGTGTAGCCGCCGCGGTGGCGGTCGGCGAAGCGGCATTCGATCTGAAACTGGCGACCAGTGCGGACACTTTCGTACCAGCCGTCCTTGACGCGCTGGACGTCATCGGGGTGCAGAATGGGAACCCAGCTGGCTTCGCCGAACTCACCGCGGTTGAAGCCGGTCTTTCCAGCACATTGGGATCCTAAGCTTAGAATTCCACGTGGACAAGTTGTCGCG
>JADMIO011201653.1_pt1 | contig 128391 bp, 97 predicted proteins | sample 8958161 | NCBI WGS metagenome assembly JADMIO01 (sample SAMN16585339, study PRJNA669376) | soil metagenome | isolation source: Crop rotation soil | place: USA: Cullars Rotation, Alabama | collected 2011
CGCGACTTCAAGTCACGTGAATTCCAAGCTTCGGATCCCACTGTGCTGGAAAGAGTCCAGGAAGGCAATCCACTGTCCTTTTGCGGCTTTGATGCCCGTATTCCGGGCTGCCTGCGCTCCGCGGTTAGATGTATGCGCAACGTATCGAATCCGGTGGTCGCTGGCAGCGAGACTTGCTGCGACTGTTGAGGTGTCGTCTGTTGAACCGTCATCAACGATCAAGATCTCAAACTGCTGGCAAGACTGATCAAGAACACTCTGAACCGCCCTTGACAACTTCTCGCTGCGATTGAAAGCGGGAATAATGACCGATATCAGTGTCATGCGATTGATACGTCAGTACTCTATCTACCGTTAAGACCAAGTACACTTAATAAATTTGTTCTTTCAGTTTGCCAGGAAAACTGGTCATGCGCCCTTCGCCAGCCGGCATGACCAAAGCGTTTGCGCAACTCCGCATCGCGGGCGAGTTCTATCAGGTGGGATGCCATCGCCTTGCTGTCCCCCTCGTCGACTAAGTAGCCGGTACCACCCTCTACTACAGCCTCAGGTATTCCGGCATGACGCGTCGAAACAACGGGCAGCGAATGGGCCATGGCTTCGAGTATGCCAACCGGTAATCCTTCTTCGTCTCCAGTGTCGAAGTCTGTAACGCTATGCTGGATGAAAATATCCGCCTCATTCATTAATTTCAGAACCTCGTCATTCGGAAGGGCGCCGTGCAGTGAAACATAATCGCCAAGTTCAAAAGCGTGTATGAATTGACGCGCAGCAGGCAGCAATTCGCCGGTTCCTACGTAGTTCAAGCGCAAGCGTGGCTCGACCGCGAGAGCCCGCCGAAAGGCGTCTAACGTGAGAATCGGTGCTTTCTTGGGGACCATCCGTCCTACAGCAACGCAGCTGACAACGTCCCGGTGAGGGCGAGAGCGTGGTGACGCCGACACCTCAACCCCGTATGGCACAACGTGAATTTTGTCCTGTGGAAGTCCCAGATCTATTAACTTAGCGCGGCAATTCTGACTCATAGCTATGATTCCAGTCGCCTCACGATACTCGAGATAGCGCATCCGCCATTCCGCTTCTCGTAAACATTCCGAAACATCAAAGCCATGCGCATGGACAAAAAAATCCAACCCCAACTCGCGCGACAGTTTCAAGTACGGCGCAGAAAGATTCAGATACTCCCCCAAAACAACGCGAACTCCGTTATCCTTAAGGAATTTTTTGATTGAATTTTCCACGACACTTGGATTAGAAAACCGAAGTCTTCGGCGTGAGGCAGCAACTAATCTCCTGGTCAAGCTATGGTTGGTGAGCTTCCTCGTTTCCAACAAGGGCCCCGAAACTTTCCAATGACCTCCGTAAGGACCTGAGGCAGTACCTGTAACCACCGCTGTTCGGTTTGGCAACAAGTCCAGCATGTGGCGTTGAATGAAAGTCTCAGATCTCGCGCCGACAAACGGCGCGAATACTGCTAATGGATAATTCATCGAAGTTAGTTCTTTAATGCGACGCCGGAAAGACCAGTGATCATGGAGTTTTCCCGAAAATTAACCATCGGTTGATCCCGTCGATAGAGATAACGAACGACCGGAACAGCAAGACGGGCAAAAATCGCTCGCTTACGCCGAGACATCGGTCTACGCATCGTCCAGAGTCCGAGCATTTGAGCCAAACTTGCGTCCCAGCCGCCAAGAGGTTTGAGCCTAATTTGGCTGAATCCTGAGTTCCGCAGCAACCGTGTCAATGAAAACGGTGTGTATCGCCATTCATCACCGGGCACCTCATGCAGCGGCCAAAGAAATGGCGTGGTGAAAAAAAGCAGTCCTCCGGGCTTAAGCACGCGACAGATTTCCTGCATTATCCGCTCGGGTTCCGGACAATGCTCAAAGACTTCCGTAGCAAGTGCGCATTCAACTGCGTTATCGGACAATAAGATGTGCTCACCATCCCACACCAGATCAGGTGTTGTCGCGTACTCTTCGCGCGCAAGATCCAAACCGATGTACTTTGTGGCGCGACTCGGCGCCGAGAGGAGAAGTTCGCGATAGGGCATGCGGCCACATCCCACGTCCAAAATCGTTCCGTTCATCAACGGCAACGCGTCCTCTAACGCACGTACAATACTGTTCCGCACAGTAAACCTGTCGAGGAACTGCGCGGTACACTGAACTTCGATGAATTCACTCTGCAAACTCAAAGTGCTCCCCCCCCAAAGATAGGTGCGATTGTGGGTGACTGATGCCTTTTGGAATTATTCACTCTCAGAAAGAAAATCTACCCTCTCACGGGCATTACTTTTCGGAGCATTTTGGGAATTGCCTCAAGCAACATCCGCATCCGGGTGAGCCGGCTTGATGTTCCAGTTAGGCGCCCAATACGTTGGCCCCCAAGCCGAAGCGGGTGGAATGGAGTTCCCCCAACCAAAGACATCATGCTCTAACACTTCTATGACGATCGCGTCCGTGAACCTGGCGACATCCAAGCCAGCACTGCCTATGTACACTCGGCCGAGGTAATTTCCCGCATTGAGTGGCACTACTCCAAGATTTGCCTCGACGCGCCACATGTTCGCATAACCCCTGTTAGTGGTGATCGCCTGAACTTTGCTGCTCATGGCCATTACTGGAGCGCCCTCAACACTCATCAGCGTCACGCCAATATCCAAATCCCTCAATTGTCGTGGCGATCGAACCATGAACTCGAACTTCAAAGGTGAGCCACAGGGAATGCGAATACGGCGTGACATCTTTTCAAATGATAAGCTGACATCTTCGCCGCAGTGGGGATCTCCACTGATCACACTGGCGCTCATGGAAACCTTTTCATGACACGATTCAGAGTATCGATCAATAACCCGGCCAGGGTCGCCTTCTTCAGTTATCCTTCCATCCTCCAGCAGCACGCAACGATGGCAGAGCGATCTCACTGCGGCAAGGTTATGACTGACGAAAAGGATGGACCTCCCCCCGCCGGCTACTTCGCCCATCTTTCCCAGGCATTTTTTTTGAAATCCTGCGTCACCCACTGCGAGTACTTCATCCACCACGAGAATCTCAGGCTCGAGATGGGCCGCCACTGCAAACGCCAGCCGTACATACATTCCGCTGGAGTACCGTTTCACAGGTGTATCAATAAATTTCTCGACTCCCGAAAAGTCCAGAATTTCATCAAACTTCTTGCGGATTTCAAACTTCGTCATCCCGAGAATTGCGCCGTTGAGAAAGATGTTTTCACGGCCGGTGAGCTCGGGATGAAAACCGGTGCCGACTTCCAACAAGCTCGCGATCCTGCCTTTTACACGGACTTCCCCGCTTGTGGGAGCCGTAACCCGCGAAAGTATCTTCAGCAGCGTGCTTTTGCCGGCGCCATTGCGACCAATTACCCCAAGAACATCGCCCTGTTTGACGTCGAAACTCACATCCTTTAACGCCCAAAGATGGTCGGTAAGTATCTCGGATTGCGAGTTCGATTTAGCGGCCGTCCCCGCATTTCCCGATACTTTAGATAAGGGATCTTCTTTGCCCCGCAGTCGGGCCCACGAACGATTTACATCGTCGACCAATCGTTTGCCGCCGATGGTTCCGAGGCGATAACTTTTGGAAACGTCGTCAACCTGAATAACTGTGTCAGACATGGAATTAGTAAGACGTACTAAACAGTCTCTTCAGACCGTATCCATAAACGTCTTTTCAACGTGATTAAAAAGCAAAACGCCTATTGCCAGAATAACGGCCGTCACAGCCGCCGAGATTCCGAGCAAGGTCCAGCTGAAAGTACCTGCTCCCAGGAACCCACTGCGGAAGGTTTCGATCACCGGCGTCATCGGATTGGCAAGCATGATCCAGCGATATTGCGGCGGCAGTTTTGAAAGCGGAAAGATTACTGGAGTTGAGTACATTAACAACTGCGTGCCGAACTGGACCAGAAAACGCAAGTCCCGATAACGTGTCGTCAAAGATGAGACGATGATGCCGCTGCCGAGACCCAATGCAGCCATGAGCACAACCAGAACCGGCAACAGCAATAACGCCTTGGTAGGCCGTATATCAAAGCCTCGCGCAATGAAGTAAAAATAGAATCCCAGGAACAACGCTAACTGGATTCCAAACTTGATGAGATTCGAGATGACGATCGATACCGGCACCGCGAGTCGCGGAAAATAGACTTTTCCAAACAGGTTCGAGTTCGCGCTAAAAGTCTCAGACGTCTTCATCAGGCAATCTGAGAAGTAACTCCAGGCGGTCACCCCAGACAGGTAAAAGAGGATTTTCGGCAAACCGTCAGTCGATAAGCGGGCGATGTTCCCAAATATTAGAGTAAACGTCAGAGTCGTCAACAACGGTTGAACAATGAACCAGAGCGGACCCAAAATTGTTTGCTTATAAGTCGCGACAAAATCTCTCCGCACAAACAGCATTACCAGGTCGCGATGACGCCACAGATCCGCCAAGTGAAGGTCGAACCAGCCGGTCTTCGGACGGATGATCAGTGTCCACTCATCATTTGCCGTCCGCTCAACACTTTCATCCGGAAGCGTGTTTGGAGCGAATCCGCTCAAGGGAAAATTTGTTTCTGACTGAGACATTTAATTTGTCGGAATGCCAAGACCAACTCAGAACTTGTCGGGACTTGTAATAGCGGTGTCTATTTTCATGGAAGCGGTAGTCTTAGCGTCGTTCCGGGGAAGATATAGCCGGGAAAATTCCCTTGCGTTTTCAGCTTCCGACATAAACCGCTTGTTTCTTGTCACTCGATTAGGCAGTGCAAAAGCGCTCTCTCGCTCGTAAATACTGAAAAACAGTCGATGAGCAGCCTTCCTCGCCAATTGATCAGCTCCTGACTTACGCACTTCAAGCCGGCCCGTTCGCAACAGTCTTCAAAAATCTTTGCCGTCACAGAAAAGGCTCGCCAGTGATAATAGGTCAGGAGCCCCTTTCGGGTGAGATACCGCCGGAGATTTACGGGGATGAACCTGTCTTTAAGCGCCCACCATGTCTGATACATGCCAATATTCGAATGGTGAAAGAAGCCAACGCCGTTAGCGCTTAGTTTCTTTGCGCATTCGTTGAGATAACTCTGGATGATGTCAGCCTCTACATGGACCAGAGAATCGAAACTAAAGATGAAATCAACAGAGTCATCTGGAATCATGTGCAGCGACTTACCATCATTCACGTGGTACTTAATATGTGGAGATGTACGAAAGCGCCGCTTACAGTAGTCAATACAGTTCTCGTTCAAATCGACGACGATCAGACGCCGGCAGCTATCTTTCAGATAATTTGTCCATCTTCCGAACCCGGGGGCAATTTCCACGATCGTGTCCGTCGGAATGAATGAATATATCCGCGGAAGAATCGACGTGTACCATTGAGCAGCCACGCCTCCCCAGGGTTGGGACCATTCGTCTCCTTGCGAAGGCCAGGCATAGTCATTACCCCAATGGTTTTTGTTTTGTTCTAACCTGGGCATTTACGCAACCTGTGCCTGCGGCTTAACTGCCATCATTCCCAAACTAATCCATTGCCAAACATAGAAGCTGTTGTCGGCATCGTGGTCACAATAATCGCGCCAGGTTCCGCGTACGCTAGCCGCGTCCAGCCACTGACCGCCAAATGCCTTCAGCGCATCCTCGATACAGCCATTTGCCCAATCCTTTAATGGGCCGCGCAGCCATTCGCGCTGGGGCGTTTGCAACGGGCGCTTGGGCGCTTCGACCACGTTGCCCGGCAGCAACTGTTTCGTTATCTGGCGTAAGAAATATTTTTGCGTGCCGTTCGTAATCTTTCGCTCCGCCGGTTGCCGCAAGGCCAGCTCGACCAGCCGGTGATCGAGAAACGGTTCGCGCAACTCCGTCGACGAGCGCATCGATACCCGGTCGCTAAAACGTAGGGCTCTAGGAATCTTGGTCCGCGTCGCGTCCCGAAATTGCGTGCTTCGCAATTTATCCGGAAAGGCTTGTGTGGCTTCGAACGGTTCGGCTGCTGCGAGAAATTCCGGCGTCAGACAGTTTTGACGCACGGGCCTGGTGCTGGTCCCCTGCACCAAATTACTGTGGCCATTGCTTCCGTTGCCGTTCCCACCGTTTAAGCTCGCGCGGTAATAGTCGTAACCAGCCCACTGTTCGTCCATTCCCTGACCGTCAAGCAAAACGATAGTACCGTCCGCCCGCGCAACTTCGAACAGACGAGCGTAAGCCAAAGTCGGCAGACCGCCGAATGGCTCGTCTTGATGGGCTTGCACCGACGCCGCGAGGGCGGGGACTTCCGGAGCTGACAACCGGCAAACTCTCAAAGGATGACGGGTCTTTGCCAGCATTTGCTCAACCCAGGGCAGCTCATCGTAATTCTCGTCACCGGTCACGAACGTGTACGCGCTCACCTCGCTATCCGGGCCCTGAACCTGGTGTACCAATCCCAGCAGAGTTGAGGAATCGAGGCCGCCACTCAAATTGATCCCGACTGGCACATCCGATCGAAAACGCAGCTTCACACTGTCGGTAAGAAGCGCGCAGTACTCGTCTCTTACCTCTTCAGCGGAACGCTCATCGAACTCGGGGCCGGAAGCTTCAGCCAGGTCGTACCACCGCCGGATTTGAATGTGATTGTTTTGCCAGGTAAGGATGTGTCCGGCCGGCAGCGCCTTGATTTCTTTCCAAAACGTTCGCTCTGAATGATCGTAAGCGGCGGATGCGAAATATGTCGCCCAGGTGACTTCATCAAAACTCGCCGGTACGCCGGAAGCGTGCAGCGCTTTGATCTCGCTGGCGATTCTCAAGGTCCCGTCGTTGCTCAGATGGTAATTAAGAGGCTTGACTCCGAAGCGATCGCGCGCCGCAAACAGAGATTTTTCCTGCCGGTCCCAAATCAGCAACGCAAACATTCCTACAAAGCGATCCAGACACGCGGCGCCCCATCTTTGATATGCGGCCAGCACAACTTCAGTGTCAGTCAGACTCTTATAAGGATAGTCGCTTAGCTCAGCACGCAATTCCCGGTAGTTATATATCTCGCCATTCATTACCAGCTGAAACCGGCCGTCGGGAGTATGCATCGGTTGCTTTCCGGCCTCTGACAAATCGATGATGCTCAGACGGTTCTGTCCCAGGCCTGCGATGCAGGAGGGATCAAAGTACAGACCCTGTGCGTCCGGCCCGCGATGATGCTGGCTATGGACCATCGCTTCTAATTGCGACAATTCCCAGCTCTCACCAAAAATTCCGGCTATTCCACACATATCAACTTAGACAAGTACCGCGGCCGCTTCGACCAGGCGCTCGGCGCGCTCCCAATCTTCAACCCTGTCGATATTTACGTGCCGATGGGGATCCATCACGTATCCTGCGACCCGCTCACCGTAGAGACTACCTTTGTCCATCAATACTGTGCGGCGAGTTACGTACACAGCGCCGTCGCGGTGAAAAGCCGCCGGGAGATCCTGGCGACGAGAAATTGGTGCGGGTTCGCCGGTACTCAGACAAAGACGGCCGTCCTCATTTTGAAAGTAAACCCAATGCGGATTGTATTCATGAGGAACTGGAAGCACTGAAATCACGCTGTCGCTGTTAGTCTCGGTCAGCAAACCGATACAAGCGTCGATGTCTTCCGCCTGACGCAGTGGATTAGTCGGCTGCAGGATACAGATCAATTCGTATTGTTCGCCGTCCTCTTCCAGCACTCGAACCGCGTGCTGAACCACGGGCAAGGTTGGCGTGTCATCACGTGCAAGTTCGTCGGGCCGGAGAAACGGCACGTCGACCCCGCAAGCACGTCCGAGCGCAGCGATTTCTTCATCGTCGGTACTCAAGATAACGCGATCCAGCAGTTTTGCAGATAAAGCTGCCTCGGTCGTGTACTGCAGCAGCGGCTTACCGCCCAAAAGCCGGACATTTTTTCGCGGTATCCCTTTCGATCCGCCACGGGCAGTAATTATTCCAAGAGTCTTCACGGAAGCCCGGTGCTCAGTACGTTAAGCGTTTTTCAATTGTCAGCGGAACCTTGCTCAGCAAATCCGCAATGCGATGGCCAGCCTGCCCGTCGCCATAAATCGGATCCCGCCGGTAGGTGCCGTTCCCGAGATGGTGCCTGATCGCGCCAACAATTTCGTTTCTGTCATAAGAAACATCGATTACATTTGACCCGCGCTCGCGTCCGGCCTGGCGCGTCCCGACGTTCACTACTGGTACTCCAAGATAAGAACTCTCACGAATACCGACGCTCGAATTTCCCACCAGGCTTCGGCTGTTGGCGATCAGTTTCAAGAAGTCCGCCGGCGCCATGTTCTTGAAAAAATGAAAGTGCAGCGGATTTTCACCTTCGCGAAAAGCACGGATTCCATTTGATGTTCCGTCTGACCCGGCGTCGACGTTGGGCCAAAACACCAGGGCCGGCAACCCAATGTCCTTCGCGGCGTAAAGCGTCTCGGTAATATGCTGGCGGGCCAATTCGTATTCGGTAGTCACCGGATGCTGCATGACCACCAGGTAACCGCCGGTCAGATCCTGACCGTTACCCACACCGCCATACTTTTCGAACGGATCAAAATCGAGGCCCGGACCCTCACAAAGCTCTGCGGCCAGATCTATTGATGGGCAACCTGTGACAAACACAGCTTTGGGATCCTCACCCATTCGGATGACCCGCTCCGCTGATTTCTCAGTGCAAACAAAATGCACGTCGGCAAGTTTAGTAACGGTGTGCCGAACTTTCTCATCGATTGATCCGGTTACTTCACCGCCCTGGACGTGAGCCACCGGGATGTTCATATACGCCGCCGCTACCGCCGTCGCTAACGTTTCGTATCTGTCCGCGATGGTGACGACCACGTCGGGCTTCAGGTTGTGAAAACAAGTTGAGAGTTCCATTAACCCGAGGCCGGTTGTCTTCGCCATGGTCGCCGGATTCTCGCCCTCAAGCACCATATAAACCTGAGCCGCGATCTTGAAGCCATCTTCTTTGATAACGTTGACCGCGTTGCCGTAACGATCGAGCAAAGCTGAAGCAGCTACCACCAGCTGCAATTCCAGATCAGGGTGCTCAACGATGGCGCGCAATGCGGTCTTTATCCGGCTATAACTCGGACGCGCTGTAACTACAACACAAACCTTCCGAGTCATACCACGGCCTCCAGATCACTTTCCAAAACCAAGTCATCGGCTTTGAGATTACGAGTTACGCGCGCACCAAGGAACTCGCTCAAGCGAGATGCCGGCACGCCCGTTCCCGGCTTCTTGGTCGTTAAATGCGCCGGAGTCAGGGACGTTCCTGCGGCTATGTCGCAACGGGCGACGACGCTCTTGCCAAACACCGACCTCATTTGTGCGGCGTCCTCGGCGATGGCATCCTTGCTAACGGGATTTGCCAGCGCGATTTCGAGGAAGCGAACGCCTTCCACCAACTGGCTAAGCTCGGCCGGAGTCAAAGAAACGGGCACGTCCGGACCAAACATCTCGCGACTCAAAGTAATGTGAACCTCGAGCACTTCGATTCCGAGAGTAACGGCAGCCAGCCCCGGAAAAATCGTGCCGGAATGATCCGACAAACCCACGGGACAACCGTACCGCTTTTGAAAGAAAGGGATCAGGTTCAACCCGGTCTTCTCGGGCGGCGAAGGATACATCGACGTGCATTGCATCACGGTGACCGGAATCTGCCTGCTTTTCAAAAATGCGACCGCCTGATCGATTTCCTCGATGGGACTCATTCCGGAAGAAAGAAAAACCGGGAGCTTGGTATCGCTGATTCTTTCTAACATCGGCAGATTGGCCACTTCACCGGAAGCAATTTTCCAGGCCGCAACACCTGTGCGAGTGAGTAAGTCGACTGCCTCGAGAGAGAAGGGTGAACTAAGAAAGAGCAGCCCTCGCTCAGTAGCATGTTCCTTCAGACCGTGCCACTGCTCTTCGGTAAACTCCATCCGTTTCCAATAGTCATAGCGCGTCGCATCCTGGCTGCTGAATTTCACCCGCCATGGCTCACGAACTGTGGACTCGGCTGCCGCGATATGCGTTTGAAACTTGATCGCATCAGCACCAGTCCTGGCAACCGCGTCAATAAAAGCGTGGGCCATGCCCAGACTGCCGTCATGGGCCTGGGCAACCTCGGCTACGACCAGGCAGCGGCCCGAAGATTTCGGTTCGTTAGTCACCGGAGTGTGGGATTGAAACGAAGACGCCGATTAACTCAGCTTAGGTAACGAGCCGGTCAAAGCGTTGCGAAGGCTGCAGGTCTCCATTGCCATTGCCATTACCATTACCATTACCATTTGACCCGTAACCGTTCGACCCATGGCCATTACCATCTCCGTTAGTCTTTTCGATTTCGCGATAATAGCGCTGGTAATAGTAGTAACGATCATGACCGGTGAGTTTGACGTTGTTAAGCACTACGCCTGTGACTCTGGCGCCGACCTCGCCGAGCATGCGTATAGCCCGTCGCAAGCTCTCACGCGAGGCTTTCCCACCCTGAACCACAAAGACCACGCTATCGGCCATGGTCGAGAGCAGAACGCCGTCTGTAAAAGAGGACAGCGGCGGCGAGTCAACGATTACGTGAGTGTAGGTACCTTCGAAAATCTTAATCAGCGAGCGCATTTTTTCCGAACCCAGATGATCGGCCGGGTTCGGCGGCATCGGTCCAGCGGTGAGCACGTTAAGACCGCTCGCTTCGTCTCTGCGGATCATGCTGTGGACCTCGTCAGCACCTGCGTTTGTCGAAATGATCGTGCTGAGGCCGCAATCATTGTCCATATTGAACAGATTCTGTAAGGTCGGACGACGCAGGTCTGCGTCTATCAAAAGAACATCGGCGCCACCCTGGACCAGACTGATAGCCAGGTTCAACGCAGTAGTCGTTTTCCCTTCGTTAGGTAAGGTCGAGGTCACCAGCACAGTTTTCGGCGGACCTCCGACAGACGAAAGCAAAAGCGATGTCCGCAGGTGCCGGTAGGCTTCCGCCAGCGGCGAACGTGGATCTTCAGTAATTATTAACTGCGTGGCTCCCCGGTCTTTTCTGCGGGTAAGACTATTCGCATATTTGCCTAATACCCGCCGCGCTTTGAGGGTGTCCAACGAAGGGATGATGCCCATTGTCGGAAGCCGCAGGTATCGATCGACGTCGCCCTCACCCTTGACTGTGTCGTCCAGATATTCCAGGAACAAAGCGAGCCCGATGCCCAGGGCGAGTGAAAGTGGAAACGCCACGATTACCGCTAAAAGCCGGTTAATACCTACCGGCCCACCAGGCCGCACCGCGTAATCGACCACGTGGATATTGTTCGCCATGCCCGCCATCACTACATCATTTTCTTTTGAGCGCTGCAGCAGACCATCGAGCAAACCTTTATTGGTCTCTACTTCCTGTTGAAGAATTCGATAGTTGATAGCGGCTTGATTTTGAGCCAACGTTTCACCTTTTTGCTGGTCAAACGATGACCGGATTGATTGTTCGCGAGCCTGCGCCTGAAGATACCGGGTCTTTAGATTCGTCAGCAGCGTCGTGACGTTTTGTGTTTTCGCTTCTTTGCCCTGGCGCTCGAGCTCAGCTATCTGACGATCGATTTCCTTGACCTCGGGCCATTCTTCGGTCGTCTTGGTAAGCAATTGAACTCTTCGTTGCCGAAGTTGAGCAATAGTTGCGTCAAACGAAGCACCCAGTGACGGGCTTTCTTTGATCAGCGAGTCAGCCGCCCCCGGCGCTTGAGCCGCCTGGTATGCCGCTTCCGCGGCTTTTCGCTCTGCTTCAGCCTGCAGCAGTTGTTGGTTCAGCCCCACCAGGCGTTCGACCACGGTGTTTTGATTACCATCGAGTGAAACGATCTGATTGTTCTTGGCGTAATTGACCAAACGCTCTTCGCCATTTCGAATGTCAGCCTGCAATTCGGCAATTCGTTTCTGTAAAAAATCGGCCTCAGTCGAGTTTGTATTTGTCTTTTTTTCCAGGTTCGACAGCACATAAGTATCGGCAATCGTATTCACGACCTTGGCCGCGATCCCCGGCTCGAGGTGGGAAAAGCCGATATCAATCAAACGTGTGTCGCGTATCGGTTCAATCCGCAGTGAATTTTGCAGATATCCAACATAAGGCTGGAGCCGTTCAGCTTCAGCTTGATCTTCATGCAGCGATGGCGGGGCAATCTCAGTTGCGTCGCTGGCGGTGTAAACAATTGGCGCCGCGGGCCGCTCACTCTTGCCGCCAAGGTTGAACATCCTCAATAAATTTTGCCAGGTTGAGCGTCGCTGGGATTCGGGCAAGCGGAAAAAATCGGGATTGTGCTCGAGATCGAGCGTCCGCACGACGCGCCGCAGTAGACCCGGGCCCGCCAGTATCTGAAGTTGCGTGTTGAAGTAATTGGGATCATTTACCGGAGCACTCAGAATCACCTGGTTTCCCTTCCCGGCTCCGCCAACGAGACTGTTCTCAAGGTCAACCTGAACACGCGCTTGCGCAACATACACGTCCTGTTTGCGGGCCATGTTAATTGCGACCAGCACCGTGATAAGTAGGGTAAGGCCAATCACGAGCCACATCCTTTGCCGAACCGCGCGCCAGTATTCCCGCAAATGGATTCGGTTACCTGTGTCACCGCCGTACTCACCACCCCCCTGCAACTGCGCAGCTGCAAGCTCGAGCGCTTCATCGAGATCGGAAAAGTCGGGTTCTTTCTTAATCAAACTCTGTGATTCTCTCATGTGTCACCTATGTCGGGTTGAAGCCGCATCTTCAGCGCCCGCGTACGAGCAATTTGGACGACCTGCAAAAGCGATTCAAAGGAGCTTAGGGAATAATCATGTAAGGAAGCGAAGTGGTCATCGCCGGCAGTACGTTACGAAAAGCATTCTTGAACGCCACCCCGAAGCCGCCCTTTCTTTCAACTTCAACGACATCGTTCGCCTGAAGGATAAACTCATCACCGACCGGCTTCCGCGCGGCTTTCAAATCCAGGAAAATTTCAGTTGGAACTGACGATCCGGGAACCTGTCGGAGAATCCGGATGTGGTCTGTTTTCGAGTCAGGCAGTAGTCCGCCGGCAACGGCAATCGCCTGGACGATTCCTATTTGGCCGGAGATGGTATATGCCGATGGTCTTGCGACATTGCCGATCACATAGTATTGGTCCGCTTCGGGAACGGTGACGATGTCCCCCGGGCGGACGAACGGGTTAGCAGATTCCTCGGCTTTCATAGTTGACTTCAGATTCAAGGTCACTAATTGAGACACAGCGCTTTCGTCACCGCCACCGCCTTCACCGCATGCCGGGCCTGACCCGGCATGAATAATTTGAATGGACTGTCCTGCCTTCTCAGAGGGACCCGAAACGAACGTAAGCAGTTCGAGCAAACGTAACCGTCGCTGCAACTGGAAACGCCCGGGCGAACGAACGGCCCCAATTACGGCCACAGGTTGCGAGTGATATTCCTTTACGAACACACGCACCAGTGGGTCCTTGAGGTATTTCAGGTAACGCTTGGTCAACTCCTGCGCTAATTCGCTTTCGGTGTGACAAGCCGCCTGAATTTCCTCATTGAGCATAGGCGCCAAGATCATCCCCTGGTTGTCGACCCGAACCGACTCCGAAGACAACTGTGGATAGTCGGCCGTGGCAATGCTAATCAGATCGCCTGGTCCCAAACGATAGCGGCCGTCGACAGCTCCATCCGAGACGACATTCGGTTTAGATCCGCTCACCGCAACCTGAGTATCGACCTGCTGGGCCGCACCAGCGGTGAAAAATAGTCCGATAAATACTGCTGCTCGGACTAACCGCCAGTAGCGAGCATCGGCCAAAATTCGTGACTGCCTCATATTTCCGTACCTCCTCAGTGCTGCAACGCGAGACGACGCGCGCGCAGCGCTTCGCTCAAATGTACTGGGCGCGCAAGATTCAGGACCGTGTTGCTAAAAACAACCATCATCTCTTCGTGCTCTCGGACGAAGGCACCGCTCAGAGGAGAGTCCTGGGTTTTGATTACCACTCCGTCCCGCACCCATTGCCAGAATTGCGTTTGGGTGGTCCAAAACTCCTTGCGGTCACTGCAGACCACACGGGCGGTTTTCTTCTTCTTCTTCCGCCTAATCTTCTTTTCTTTTGCCTTCGTTGTCTTTGTTTGCATGTCCATTTCTCACTAAATCAATTAGTCACACGTCTACGCCCTAAGCATGTGCGCCAAAACAGCCATGCTAAAACCCCAATGGGGGAAGCCTCGAAAGAGGCGGCAAATTTCCGGTTACGAGATGGAATTGTCGAACCGCGCGTTTTCGGGTAGCACGCGCGCTCGAGGGTTCCCATTCTTTCTTCGCCTACTCCTGAGCGTTAACAGCTTTGAGACCAACTCCGTTCGCCGTTTGACGCCAAACTTGTCAAAAACCAACCGCAAATGTGACTTAACCGTCGGCTCGGTGATACCTATCCGGGCTCCGATTTCGGCATTGCTTAAGCCTTCGGCACAACCCAAAACCACCAGCACCTCACGCCGCGTCAGATCCCCGCGACGGACCACCTGCTGAATCAACCTGCCAAAAACCTGACTGCCGTCATAGCAGCGAACCGCTTCGGGGTAAGGTGCGAGGCCTGCTTCAAGCCTTCTGGTAAAAATTTCTTCGGGACTAAAAACTCGGTACTGAAATCCGCGAGTGGCACTTTCCTGTCCCATCGTTTCAATGCTGCGTTTCTCGATCAAACCTGCGCATCCTCTTTTTACAGACCCGTAGCTCCTCAGCCCGGAGAGACTCGACAGACGGCGGATGCTGAACGTTCCGGAGTGTCTACTGGCCCGCAGGGTCTCGCTATACATCGCCTCATACAACCGATGCTCGATGGGTGTATGACTGAGCGCCAGCAGAGCCATACCATCGCCTACTTTCGGATGTGCTGGAGGTGTATCTAAAGGTAATGAGACAGGAACGTCCCAGGGCGCCAATATTTCTGCGGTTGAGGGGGGGGACATCGTTTTTACGCCACAGGGATGTTTACAGAAAATACTCGAATAACAATCGCTCGGGAGCCGAGACAGGTTTTGAGCTGGGTGAGTCTAGCGATTCCCTTTTCTTGCCGCATCGGTTGATGCGCTAGATATGAATGGGAGTCTGGGCCTATTTTTACCCCACATTCTGATAGCTCAGTCCTCCCCAAAAAATGGCACCTTTGTGCCCTCCCGCCTTCAGCAGACCACGACAAGGTACTTTCTCGACAGACGTTCGCGCTCTCTATTGAGGCCAACTTGGGGCTCTCTGGAGCCCCGGCGAAGGTGCAGGTCGGATTTTGGCTGGGCAACGGAATCAACTTGTAATGTAAGGAAAAACCAGAGATCCGTTAACGGAGACGGCTGAATTCACACCATCCAGGCAGACGGGTCTCGGTTTATTAAAAGGAGTGTTGGCAGGCTTGCCGTTTACATTGCTCGACTGAACCGAACCACGTTGGAAGCGTTCTTGGGAGTCATGTTGCTGTGGGATGGCAGCTGTGCCCAACCTTGACTGAACGCCAATATGATTAGCTCCAGCCGGTCTGAGACGCCAAGTTTTTCGAACACCGACGATAGGTGATGTCGCACTGTCCGTTCAGAGATGAACAGCCGCCGGCCAATATCCTGGTTTTTCAGACCCAAGCTGACGAGCGCAATAACTTTATGCTCTTGTGGCGTTAATGGCTGGTTTTTGATCACGATCGGGTCACATCCTTCCATCAAATATGTTAAAACGTCGCGCTAAGGCGCCTCAGACTTCGAAATCATATGAGGTGCCCGACATCTATTTTGGTGATGGTCTTGAGCAAGACGATCCACCGAGTTCTTTTTGCAGAAAAAAGCTGCAGGAACTGTGGGACGTGACGGGCTCCGCCCACGTTCGGAGTTTATCCCTTGTAATGCCGGTAGGTTACAAACACTCGGCTCCCAACAAAGGGATGCTATATTTCCCCGGTTATGGTTTGTGCACCGGGCCGTCCCGATGCTAACGCGTTAAACTGTGATCGCTGGGTATTTACTATCGGTGCAGACATCTTGAACAAAACTGAACTCGATAAAATGATTCGGCAGGTTTTGGCCGCGGGCGGGTCACCGCGTGATCAAAACCTGCGCCTGACAGGTCTGGCGGAAGTCATCGCAAGCAAGGGCGGTAAACGCGAAGCTTATGAGCTAGGGCGCCGAGTGCTTCTCAATAGTGGCTCTGATCCCGAAATAGTGACTTCAGTGAGGCGAGTTCTTGCGCGGCTTATCCCCAGCTATCACATTTCAATGATGAACGATTCTTGTCGCAACGCCACGTGGGATCAGGCGCTCAGAAAAGCGATCAAACCCGGGATTCGTGCTTTTGAAATCGGCACGGGCGGCGGACTTCTGGCGCTGATGGCAGCTCGCGCGGGGGCGACGGTGTACACCTGTGAAGACGATCCGGTGGTGGCGGATGTAGCGGCTGAGATCTTTAGACTTAACGGTTTGGAGGACAGGATTACGCTGCTGCGAAAACGGTCTCACGACGTCACGCCCCCGGATGGTAATCGTTTCGATCTGCTCCTCTGCGATATCTTCACCGATAGCTTGCTAGGTTTCGACCCACTGGGCGCGATTGCTGACGCCCATAGCAGACTCCTCAAACCCGACGCCACAATCATGCCCCACACTGGAGTGGTTAGGATTGCCCTGGCGAACTGGCCGGAATATTCGCGATTGGGACAAATCAAAAACTCTGTAGGGTTTGACCTGGAACCGATGTCCGCCTTTATTCCCGAAGTTTTTCGTGTGGGCATCGCCGATCCCTCTCTGACCCTGATGTCCGACGCCCAGGATTTGTTTCGTTTTAACTTAACACAACCTATTCAGCCGCGCGGCGGGAATGCCACCGCGGAACTTCGAACGATCAAGTCTGGTCAGGCAAACGGTATTGCCCAATGGATTTGCCTGCATCTGGACGACGAAACGGTTATCGAATCAAACCCTCAAAGCGAAACCGTTTCCTTCTCGAGTCCTCTTTTCTACCCGCTTCCGAACGAAGTCTCGGTTCGAGCAGAGGAAATCGTTAATCTGCGAGGACGACATGACGGGCGACGCCTGACGTTGTGGGTCAATGGTTCTTCGGACCAGGAGGATTGAGGAAACGGATGGTTTTGAGTGCACGAGACAAGAGGAGCTACCAGGCGGCGTGAGATCTGCTTACAGATCCTTCGCTGCTGACAGCGAAAGAGCGATCCGGGTGGTTCCTCACCCAAATCGCTCTGCAGGTTGTGCGCGCCAGCTTCTCTACATTGTGCGAGAGAGCATCATGACTTTCGTAGGAGGCGATTTTTTAGGTCCGTTTGCCATGGGTCGTCCATTACCCGGGACGTTTGCCAAGCCATGACTAAACGCGAAAATTATTAATTCGAGTCTGTTCGAAACTTCAAGCTTCTCAAACACCGAGGTCAGGTGGTGTCGAACAGTGGTCTCCGAAATAAACAGCCTTTCGCCGATTTCGCGGTTCTTCAATCCTTCACTGATAAGCGCGATCACTTCATGTTCACGGCGCGTGAGGCTGGCAATCTTCGCTGCCACTGGATCCGCTTTCTTGCCGCTGTTGGTTCGTTGGATGTCTCGCAAAACGCTGCCCAGCTTGGACCGGTCAAACCAAATTTCGCCGGCATAAACCTTTTGGATAGCCTTGAAGACAACCTCCGAACCGAGGTCTTTTTGAACGACGCCCATCGCACCGGAAATCATTGCCTTCCGATGCTCTTCGGCATCCTTTACATGAGTCACGATTAAGACGCGCGATCCTGGCGAAGCAGAGAGCAATCCCGGCAGGACATCGACTCCACTTTCAGAACCGAGCTCAAGCGCGAGCATTACTACATCGGGTTTTGCGGTACCAACTATGTCCAAAGCCTCGGTCCCATTTTCGGCTTCGGCCACGACTTGTAGTGACGGATTAGACTGCATCAACATCCGCAATCCTTCACGGACAAGCCGATCTCGATCGACTATCATTACCCTGATCGCTTCGGGTGAGGGCGGGGGGGTCATACTGTCCTCCTTGTCTAAAACGGCTGCTTCGTTTGCCGTTGTTCTCAACCTGAGACTGCCAATAATTCTTCCCAACGCGTATAGATCAGGAACGGGGTCTAACAGAGACCCTTCGTAAATTCCTATCTCAATAGACGCGAAAGTCTGCAAAGCTACCACGTAACAGCTCACAAGGTGTGCGATCTTAAGCACACTGCAAAGAGATTTTGTGTATAATGGCTACGGTAGTGGAGCGTTAAGTCAACTTGATAAAGAGTTGGTTCGGATACCCTGCGCCACCACTGCTGGTTTCACAAACACTTGGCCTCGCTTGTCACAATTATTGCTTTCCAAAATTCGAAGCGTGCAATATAGGCGCTATTAACAGGGTTCTTAATGAATTTCGCTCACTTTCTCCCAGTGACGATTGAGCTAGCCAGTAATGCCGTGCTGGCCAACCTCACCTTTTCGCGCCAGTCTCTTACGCGTTCTTCCAATCGACTGAGGCACACCGCCTCGCCCAACGGACGTTAACCCCTTATGGTTCTCGTGCTCCCCATCATTGCAAATCTGTCCGGTCTCAAAGAACTTGCCGAACGAATTCACACTCGAATGGCCGCACTGCGGCTGAATGAGACAAAACTCGCCGAGCGGTGCAGTGTGGCGGCTATCCATGTCTTTGACGATAATCCCCCTCCTTTAACGCGCGATCGTATTTCGAAAATTCTCATGAACCGGAACGAGAAACCCGCAAGGTCGTCAGCCAAGGTTGTGACCCAGCAGGAGGTGAACGTTCTGGCGAACGCCCTCGAAGTGCCACCTGAATGGCTCGTCGGGCAAAGAGAAAATGGTGATCCGGTCGTATGGAATGTTCTGGCTCAGCCGAATCGGGTACAAGCCTTTGTCCATCTGCTGCATTCGTCCGAAAATCAGGTTAAGTGCTCAGTCGTTTGGGGTCAGTATCCAGCTTATCCGCTCGTCAGTGAAGAGTTTGCGCGCGCCTTTAACAGGGTTCATTTTGGGAAACTGCCCGTCGCTGACAATCGCGCGCTGGTGGAGTTCTATAACGGGGTCGCGCGCGGCACGCGAAAATGGATCTTGAGGCCGGAAAGAAAATTTGATTACACGAATATCATCTTTCAAACTGACCTGGTGGAAGTGCTTTGCGGTAAGGGAATCTACTCCGCGATTTCAAAGAGTGTTCTAATTAGAAATATACAGGTCATGATCGACCTTCTCACTAACGACGATCTAAAAATTCGATTAATGATCGTCAAGGAAAAGTCTGCGGAGCTCACTAACCTGCGTCCGTATCAAGTCGTAGCAACTGTCGACAACGTACTCACGTTTTGGAACTACCACAATGGAGACCTGGGCTGGTCTGAGAACCATGCTTATGTCGAACCCAATCAAGCTCTGCTACGGCGACTATCGATCAGCGCCGAAGCAGACAAAATCGACCCGGTGGGTTTTCTTACCTCTTTGAAGGAGAGGCTGGGTACCTGCTGATGATAAGCACCTTTTTCTTAATGCCCTCAAGAATCGTCACCTTCCCGACTGAACAAGGGTTTAGTTGACTCAGTCGAAATCCAACAGATCCGTTAAGTGACGTTTCGAAGCCGCTATTGCTTCCCGAGCTTGATGATCATTTCGGCGGCGTTTTTATTGTTTGGATTTAAGGCTAGCGACTTCCGGTAATAGGTTATTGCCAGCTCTTTATTGCCCAGATCCATGTACATCTCAGCAAGGCTGTCCCAGGCGTTCCAGGAGTTCGGATAGTCTTCCGTGTTCTTTTTGAAGACTTCGACAGCTTCCTCAAACTTCTTCTTTCCCTTCAACAAGTATCCCAGGGTGTTCGTTTGACCTTCATCTAAAGGCGGGATCGCCGACCGCTTCTCTCTAAATCGACGCAGGGCGGTTTCGCCGTGTCGCGTAATATCCTTGAACCATTCCCGTATTGGTAGGTAAGACCATCGCGAGGCGATCTTCTTTGGCGAGTCATACAGGTCGTACCCCATCCACGCAAAGGCGGGATGGTTCTGACCCATAGTTTTAGAAACGATCGCAGGGATGATTGAAAGACCGTTGCCGCTATTCGTGAACACGACAATCCCTGACTTCTCTTTTGGGAATCCCATCGCGAAGGTTTGAAATTCAGCGCGATTTTCTCCCCAATGCCAGAATGCATCTCCCGCGTTGGAATACTCGAGTCCCCATCCGAGTCCCCACTTAAGCGAGGACGAAATTTTTCCCTCGCCAGGATTCAGACAAAAGACACAGCTTTCGTCGATTTGAACCTGGGGGCTCAGCATAGATGCGGCTGTGGTTTTCTTCAGGCCTACACCCGTTATGATCGCGATGACAAACCTGCTGTAGTCCAACGCCGTCATGTGTAGCCACGAGAGTTTTGCCACCGTGGGCATAAGCGGTTCGGCGACGATTCCGGCGGGTGAGTGTCCACTTGCCATGTGCCGGTCATAACTTTTTCGCCACAAGTAACCTGCGCTCTTCATTCCCAAAGGAGCAAACACAAACTCTTTCATGAATTGCTCGAGCGGCTTTCCGGTAATCCGCTCGATGACCTGCTGAAGATAAATGTACCCTTCTCCCGAGTAGCTGAATCTCTCGCCAGGCGTGAAGTACAGCTTTAGTTTTTCTCGCGGATGGAGCTCGTTCTGTAAGCCGGTGGTATGGCTCAGCACCATGCGGGCCGTTAGCAAATTTGCGCGTGGATCGTCAGCCAGATCGCTCAGGCGAAGATAATTGGCGAGCGGAGCGTCGAGATTCAGCCTGCCGCTGTCGACTAACTTCAAAACAGCGTAGGCGAGAATCGGTTTCGTGAGGGAAGCCGTTTCAAATACTGTCAGCGCGTCCACCCTGGTCCCCAGGTCAGTATTCTTAACGCCAAAGTCACCGTGCCAGTAAATTCTTCCATTACGGATTAGCACGATCGATAAACCAGGCACCTCGCCCTCGCGCATCAACAGTTTGATCGTTCTTTCGAGATCGTGAATCTGCCGAAACTCGGCGCGACTGAGTTTTGAGTCCGACCCTTCGCGCTTTGACTGCGCTGAGGCAGCGCCAGTCACGCAAAATAACAGGCTGTAAACGAGAATTCTGGCGGCAAACCTGGCAGGGGCAACGGTATCGCGTATTTCCATAGGTTAGTTCGTTTAATCGTTGGCCATCGATCGGCACACGACTCGACCGCGATTACATCAGTCCTCTGTCATACGAAGGTTCACAACGAGTAAATTTGTGGCATCTATCTCAGCGAGGAACTCTTAGCTTGGGAACAATTAGAAAGATCGAGGCGACGCAGTAATCGAGCGAAGTGCATTTACGAGTTTCATAACGTCGTCAGCCGAAGTGTAAATGGAAGGCGTCACGCGTATGCAATCGCCGGCCGCCGGACCGGTGCGGCGGACCGTCAGCACGCCGAATTTTTCCGCCAGGTGTTTGGTCACGGCGTCATTGGCACTCGTAGTCACTACGCCATCAAGACGGAATGAGGTCAACGCGGCCACCATATTCGGATCGTCGGGCGTGAGAACGGTCAATCCTTTCATCTTCCGGGCAGGTTCAACCCATAAATTTCTGAGGTATCTGAGCCGGGCCTCTTTGACTGCGGTTCCGATCTTATTGTGAAAACCGATCGCCGCCGGAATCGTCAAGTGCGCCGCGAAATTTAATGTCCCGGTATCGATGCGTCCATTAATGTTCGATGGTTCTGTTGGTTTCCCCATAAAGGGGTCCACCGATTCGATCCGCTCCTTCTTTATGTAGATCACACCACATCCAATAGGTGCGCCGACCCACTTGTGCAGATTCACGCCGATAAAGTCGCAGCCAAGGGCGTTTAGCTTGATATCAACCTGCCCCACCGAGTGCGCCGCGTCCAGTATTACTTCGACGCCGCGCTGCTTTGCCATCCCGGCGATCTTAGCCACCGGTATTATCAGACCAGTCCAGTTGTTGAGATGGGTCAACAGCAGGAGTTTGGTACCTGGATTAGCCGACAGACCCTTTTCATAGAATTCGAGTATGTCGGACTCCTGCAATGGTTTTTCACTCGTGGGTTCGGGGAACTTGAGCTTTACAGCCTTGACGCCCCGTCGAACTTCGAGCCATCGCATGGCGTTCTTCATCTCTGAGTAATCCAGGTCTGCATAAAGAACCGTGTCACCCGGCTTGAGTTTGTTGTACCCGCCGATGAGGACCTGCAGCGCTTCGGTCGCACCTCGTGTCAACGCAATTTCGTCCGGCGCAACATTCAGAAAACTCGCAACCGTCTCACGCACGCCGCGATTTGTTTCGGACCACTGAAGCCTGGCAAAAAAAGTATTCTCTTTATTTACGAACTCCGTCAGCCGCTGGTATTCAGCTAGCACCGGGCTGGCCATGATTCCCCAATAACCATTTTCCAGGTTGGTTATTTTGCTGGTCACCTCATAATTTTTCGCGATCGCTTTCCACCCAATCTCATCATCCGGTTTCAGCGGCCCTGCGGGGACAGAGTCGCGAATCGACCGGTCAAAGCGTGCGGAATAATCTTCCCAGTCGCGTGCGTTCCCGGGCAACGCTCCACAAATCGAAATCGCGCCGGCGGCCGCGACGCCGCTTCCTAAAAACTTTCTTCGCGAGACTGGTTTTTTTGCCATGGATAATCGGGATACGAACCCCAATTCGGTCGCCGCAGCGAGTGAAACGCGCAGCAGCTTATCACGATTAACCGCTAATTATTCCAGTGTGACCTCCTAGAATTCGACTGGTATTTACCGACTAAACCAGCAAGAATTGCGTTCAATGCGCAGGTACATCATCACCGCGATCATTTTTTTCGCCGTCGTCGTTGCGGCGGGTTTGATCCTCTATGGCTGGCTCCGCTCCAGACGGCCTCTAAAGACGGCGGTGGGTTGGCGGGCTCAGGTGAGTACATGGGCCGGCGTTGGAGCTCCTGGTTTTCGCGACGATCCGTCGCGCACCCTGGCGATGTTTGCTGATCCATTCGGCATAGCGATAGGGCCGGAGGGAACTGTCTACGTGTCAGATGCGGGAGATAACAATCGCATCCGGAAATTTGGCGTAGATGGAAGAGTCGAGACGTTTGCCGGAAATGGCCAGGAAGCGTTTGCCGACGGCCCCGGCACCCAGGCCGCGTTCAATACTCCATCGGGTTTAGCGATCGACGCATCGGGAAATCTTTATGTCGCCGATACCGGAAATAACCGAATCCGAAAAATTACACCGCAGGGAATGGTGTCGACAATCGCCGGCGATGGCACGGCTGGATATGCTGATGGACCGGCGTCGCAGGCAAAGTTCGACGGACCGATCGGCGTGGCTGTGGATACCGCTGGTAATGTCTTTGTGGCCGATAGCTACAACGACCGCGTCCGGTTGATCTCACCCAATGGTCAGGTCACGACCTTAGCTGGTTCAAATGGCCCGGGCTATGCGGACGGCGACGCCAATACCGCAATTTTTGATACACCGGGCGGTGTTGCAGTCGCACCCGACGGATCAGTGATCGTTGCCGACACAGGCAATAGCAGACTGCGCCGGATCAGTCCGCAAAAAACGGTCAGCACGCTTCAAGTGGTTTTTTCAGACGCCGGCTCGACCCAGCTGTCGAACGTCACTGGCCTGGCATTTACACACGATGGGTTTCTTTACGTGACCGAGTCTGACCTTGAACGCGTTATTCAAATTGCGCCCGACGGCGCCGCCCGCATCGTCGCGGCGAATGGTTCCGGATTCCAGGATCCTCGCGATCACTTTAACCAGATAACCGGGATTACCATTGATCGCAAAGGTGACCTTTATGTTTGCGACAGCGCGAACTATGTCATTAGAAAACTTTCGGTGGATAAAGCTACGCCTGGCGCGCCGGCCCAAGCTGACATATTGCCCCGCCTAAGCAAAGAAACGCTCGGGCAGTCATCGTTACTCTGGCCGCTTGAACCCCAGGACCAGCCTCACGAAATAGTCGCCACGATGGGCGAGTCGCGTGGGCGCTTTGATTCCACTGATGGTCGTGATCACCTTCATAGCGGCTTGGATATATCGGGAGTCCTGGGGGCCACTGTGCGTGCAGTGCGTTCTGAGAAAGTGGTCAGTCCATTGCCAAATTGGGCTTTCGGAAGTTTGAACGAAGGATTACGTGTGGGTGTCTTCGCTTACATTCACATTCAGGTTGGCCGGGATCAGAACTCGAAACTTCTTTCGGAATCCAAATTCATTCCGATTAAAGACGCCCAGGGCAAACTCGTGCGAATCCGCGTGCGGCGAGGGACTCGTTTTCATTCAGGCGACCCGCTGGGAACAGTCAATCGCATGTACCACGTCCATCTGAATCTGGGTCCTTCCGGAGCTGAAATCAACGCGCTCTCCTTATCGCCGGTCGGATTCGAAGATCGCGTGGCGCCGACGATTGCGTCGAACGGAATTCAGATATTTGATGAAAGCGGCAAGCAACTAAGCGAGAAAGAAAAAGGCAGATTGCTGATATCAGGCCGCGTGCGCATTGTCGTCGACGCATTCGATCGAAATGACCGAAACGCGCAACGTCGTCGTTTGGGCCTCTACCGGTTGGGTTATCAGATCCTGAAGACGGATGGATCGGCCGCCTCGCCCGAGTTCGCATCGCCGCATATCAGTTTGGTTTTTGATCGTCTTCCTCTGGATCCCGAAGCGGCCAAGATCACTTACGCGGAGGAAAGCGGGATTACGGTCTACGGCAACTCGACGACTCGCTTCTTGTACGAGGTGACCAACACTGTTCGCGACGGTCTGGCAACACGTGGTGTGTGGGACACCAGCCAATTGCCCGCCGGCGATTACACCCTGCGGATCGTGGCGGCTGATTACTCTAACAACGAGGCCCAACAGAACCGCGACCTCTTAATCACGATTCGAAAATAAGCCTGATTAAGAAGAAGCACTACCGGGATCAGGATTCGATCTGCGATTCTCGACGGCGGGCTCGGTCAATCCTTTTTAGACCAGATCCCGGGCTTGTGCTTCGGGCTTTATGCGGTCGCGCGCTGCCCACTGCCGCTAAACCTACCTCGAATTCTCAAGAAAAATTTCAGACAGGTGATGGAATCCTTCCGCGAATGACGCACTCGTGAGTGAAGGCGGAAAAGCTAAGCCGCTCGCCACTGGAGGATTCAATGAAAAGCAATCGTTTGCAGTCGAACTCACGCTCGCGCCTCACCGTTTGGAAGTCGCTGAGTTTCACGCTCATAACCCTTATGTCTTTGCCGAGTGCCGCATTAGCGAATCGGCGAGCGAATTTGGCGTTCCCCGCGGCGAATGAAAACGCCAAACTCATGCCGATTGCTCCGCTGGCCGGAATGATCGAAGTCAACACAACCGGGGACGGAAATAATTTAAGTCCGGCGACCGGCTGCGACACGGACGCTGCGACTCCGGGCGAACAGTGCAGCCTGCGCGCGGCAATTCAACGCGCGGACGCGTTGGCCGGCGACGACGTGATCAAAATAGATCCTCCCGTGACCGAGCCGAACTGCAGCACAGCACCGAATCATTGCGATATCAGATTGACGGCGCCGCTGCCGCCGCTCACCACCAACGTGCGCATCGAAGGATCTGACGTAACGAAGATTACCATCAGGCGCAGCACAGGTGGCGACTACCGCGTGTTCACCGTGCTGATTGCGAGCGAGGTGACCTTTTCAAAACTGACAATTACCGGTGGGAGACCATTCGGCGTAAGTGCCGGCGGCGCTATTGCCAACGCCGGCAGCACTACAGTCAATGTCATTGACTGCGATCTCTACGCCAATTACGCCGGCGTTGATGGCGGCTCGGGCGGCGCGGTTGCCAACGGGCCGGGCACCATCAACATCATCAACAGTCGTATCACCGACAATCTTGCGGCGGTGCCGGTGGTTGATAACGAGAATGGCGGTGGTGGAGGTATAGCCAACCTTTCCACCGGCACGGTGAACATTACGAATAGTTACATCCTCCAGAACCATGTGACCGGAGGAAGAAGATTCAGCGCCCTGATGGGTGGCGGTATTTACAACGCCTCGACCGGCACTGTGAATGTCACCAACAGCTGGCTCGGCAACAATGACGTGAAAATGACCACCGCGGCCGACTCGTATGGCGGCGGTGGAGGTATCGGAAACGCAGACACTGGTACGGTAAATGTCACGGACAGCGTTATCAGCGCCAACTTCATTAGTGGCGGTGATGCAACCAAAGCCCCCGGGATTAGAGGAGCGGGAATCCTTAACGCGACCACAGGCACTATAACCGTCACGTCCGGAGTCTTTTTCGACAACAGCTTAAGCGGGGGGCGCGGCGGCGGCATTTCAAACGCATCGGGAACTCTCAGCGTCACTAACAGCACCTTTACGAAAAACCGCGGCATCGGAGGCGGTCTTTTCGGCCAGGGCACCGTCCAAAGCTCAATCATCGCCAGAAATAATTCCCAACCGTTTAAAGACGTGGATGTTTCCGGCACCTTTACCTCAGTCGGGTTCAACCTGATTGGTGTCGAGGATGGAAGCACGGGCTTCAGTGCGCCTACCGACCTGAAGGGAACGATCGCCGCGCCGCTCGATCCTAAACTCGACCCGACAGATGCCTCGGTGAATGTTCTGGGATTCCCGGTAGCCATTCCGGGACAACCGCTCTGCGGCAGTCCGGTGATCGACAAGGGGATGAGCTCCGGTCAAACCACCGACTTGCGCGGAGCGGGTTACGCGCGAACCATTGACGATCCCAACCAGGCTAACACAGGCGATGGGACGGACATCGGTGTTCTGGAGCGGCAGACACCCTGCGTCAATACCGTCCTGGTCGTCAACAAGACGGCGGATACAGACGACGTGAACCCAGGTGACGGTACCTGTGACATCGATGCGGGTACCACGGGCGCGCAGTGCACACTTCGCGCCGCTTTGAAAGAAGCGAACGCGGTAGCCGGCGATTACGTCATCAACTTCGACATTCCCACAAGCGATCCTGGTTTTGATTCCGGAACGGGCAGGTACACGATCAATCTGACGGGCATGCTGCCTGCGATTACTCAGAGCAACCTTAGTATTAACGGCCCTGGCATCGACAAGCTGACCGTGCGCCGCAACACCGGAGGCTTCTATCGCATCTTCGACTTTGGCGGAGTGGTGGAAACGGCCGCGATCTCAGGCATGACCCTCAACAATGGGTTCAGCGCCGCAGATGGCGGGGCCGTTAATTTCGTGGGAAAGACGTTGACCATCAACAACACTGCTTTCACCGATAACAAGAGCGGCAGTTCCGGAGGCGCTCTCTACGCTATTAGCAATGTAAAACTGAGCATCACCGACAGCAAGTTCAGCGGGAACTTTGCCGGCGCCGCCTTAAACGGTGCGGGCGGAGGCGCTGTTCTTGCCCGCGGACCGCTGAGCATTGCCAACAGCACCTTCACCGAAAACCTGACCAGCAGCTACGGCGGTGCGGTCAATTTCCAAAACACTTCCAGCGGCAGCGGGAACTCGAGCATCATTAACAGTACGTTTGACGGTAATGGGTCCGACGCTGGTGGTGGACTTTACACGGCCATCTTTGGATCCGTGATGAGCGTCACAGACTGCAGCTTCACCCGTAACACCAGCACCATCCTGAACTCTAAAGGCGGCGGCATCTATCAAGGCACCGGCACGCTGAATATCACGCGCAGCACCTTCAGCGGTAACGAAGGTTTCGGTATATCCATCGGCGACTTTACTAACAACGCCACCAACGTCGTCGACAGCACTATCACCGGTAACACGTTTGGCGGAATTGAAACCGAGTTGGCGAGCGCCGTTAACGGTAAGCAGTTGAACGTCACCAACAGCACGATCGCCGGCAACACCGGCGGTCCCGGGATGAGTGTTTACAGGACCACCCTGAATGTTACCAACAGCACGATCACCAATAATGAATGCGGGATCAGAAGGAACCTTGACAACAACGGCACGTGGACCGTCAAGAGCAGCATCATCGCTGGGAACAGTAGTGGGTTTGGTGATGTGCTCGGCACTTTCACCTCCGGTGGATTTAACCTGATCGGCAACCCCGGGACATCCACGGGTTTCACTAACGGCGTAAATAACGATCAGGTCGGTAGCAGCGGAGCACCGCTCGACGCCAAGCTCGACCCAGCGGGTCTAAAAGACAATGGTGGGCCGACCAGGACCATCGCGCTGCAACCGGACAGCCCGGCGATCGATAAAGGCACGGCGGCTGGGTTGGGCGGCGCGCTCAGCAACGACCAGCGCGGCGGTGCGCGAACCTCCGACGACGCCGCGGTTGGTAATGCCGCCGATGGCACCGACGTTGGGGCGTTCGAGCTGCAACCTAACGGCCCGTCACCCACGCCAACACCGACACCAACGCCGACGGCTACACCAACGCCAACTCCGACGGCTACACCAACACCAACGCCGACGGCTACACCAACGCCAACTCCGACGGCTACGCCAACGCCAACTCCGACGGCTACGCCAACACCGACGCCGACGGCTACGCCAACACCGACGCCGACAGCTACGCCGACGCCTACACCTGCGCCGACGATATCGGTCTTTCACTTCGAGGAACCCGTTTACACGGTCGCGGAGGGTTGCACGTCTATCACAATCCGTGTGCTGCGCTCGGGACCATCAACGGCAGCCGCAGCTATTGAGATAGGAAGCGAGGACAACACCGCTAAGCAAAAAGGCGATTACACAAAGGTAGCCGGCCGGCTGATCTTTGCACCCGGCGAGACCGAAAAGACCTTTGACGTGCTAATCAACGATGACAACTACACGGAAGGTTTGGAATTCGCGACCCTGATTCTTCAGCACCCGGAAGGCGGTACTCTGGGCGCGCCCGGAACGGCAACACTTCAAATCGCGGACGACTTGATTGAGGACCCCGCGAACCCTATTGACGATTCGCGCGCCTTTGTCAGTCATCTCTACCATGACTTTCTCTACCGGCAGAGCGACCAGGCGGGAGAGGATTTTTGGACGCGGCAAATCGAATCATGCGGCGCGGATGACGCGTGCCGGCAACGTCAGCGAATCGATGTCTCGGCTGCCTTCTTCCTTTCAATCGAGTTCCAGGAGACTGGTTTCCTCGTGATTCGGGCGCATAAGGCCGCTTTCGGAAATATTGAAAGCAATCCGCGCTACGAGATTTTCCTCCGCGACCAACGTCAGGTCGGCGCGGGCGTAATCGTCGGACAGCCGGGTTTCGAACAACTCCTGGATGGGAACAAGCAGAAGTACCTCGAAGCCTTTGTCTCGCGTCCTGAATTCATTACGCAGTTTCCGTACGGCCAGTCGGCGTCGAACTACGTGGATGCGCTCTTCGCAAACGTGGAAGCAGCTCCGGCGCCGGACGAGCGCGACGCGGCGATTAGCGCTTATGGCGCCGGTGACACGGCCGGCCGGGTCGCCGCGCTTCGGAGCGTCATCCAGTCAGGCTCACTCGTCAACAGGTTGTACAACGATGCGTTTGTCCTGATGCAGTACTACGGTTACTTGCGGCGTAATCCTGACGATGCTCCCGACCACAACTTCGCGGGATATGAATTCTGGCTCACGAAGCTCAACCAGTTCACGCTGCCCGGTGAGGATGCGCGTGACGAATCGGTGGCGCTGGCCCGTGTGCGTAGGGCTGAGATGGTTCGGGCCTTCATCGAGTCGGCCGAATACCGTCAGCGTTTCGCCGGAGCGCCGAATGGCGACCAGCACACAACCAGGACCAGGGCGGCGAGTGAAGCGCGACGATAAATGCCGGCTTCGTGTCAGCCGGCCGAAACGGTGTCAGGCCGGCTATTTGCGAGTCGTGATGTGCTGATGCTGCTTCGCGGTCGGATCCCGTAATTCCGACCGCTGAAGTAAAGCATGAAAGTGCAGGAGCGAATTGCAAAGAGCGGGCCTGACGGCATTTTAGCGCCTTCGGAAATTTACTCGAACGTCCCTTCCGCGTCATATGGATTGGAGGCAAATTGCGACATCAGTTAAGATTCGTTTGAAGGTAATCTGAACTCATGTCTGCAACAGTAGATGAGCCAAACCGGAATCGGTTGCTCGCGGCGCTTCCGCCGGAGGAATACAAACGCCTGGTGTCACATCTGCGTCCGCTTTCGTTTGCTTTGGGAGAAATCGTCTACGAATTCGCGGCTCAATTGGACTACGTGTTTTTCCCTACGACGTCAATAGTATCTCTGCTTTACACGATGGAGAACGGCGCCAGCGCCGAAATGGGTTTGACCGGGAATGATGGTGTGGTCGGCATCGCACTTTTTATGGGTGGCGGCACCATGCCCAATCGCGCTGTGGTCCAAAGTGCCGGTGGAGCTTTCAGGATGAAAGCGAAAGTGATGCAGGATGAATTCGCGATGGGTGGAACCTTCCAACGCTTGCTCTTGCGCTATACCCAGGCATTGATTACGCAGATTTCGCAGACAGCCGTCTGCAATCGCCTTCACTCAGTCGAACAGCAACTGTGTCGTTGGCTGCTACTGAGCCACGACCGGCTGAACACGAATGAACTGGTGATGACGCAGGAACTAATCGCCGACATGTTAGGCGTACGCCGCGAAGGTGTGACAGTGGCGGCGGGCCGGCTGCAAGACGATGGCGCGATCAGTTACGTTCGCGGCCGCATTCAGATTCTCGATAGAGAAAAATTGGAAGCGACCGTTTGCGAATGTTACCGCGTCGTCAAGAACGAGGTTGATCGCTTGCTCGGATAACGTCGTACGCTTCTCTGCCTCGAACCCTTCCGGCGCACAGCTCGACGTTAAGGCATCTCGGCACCTTGTGGATATTTGCGAGCAATCAATTCAAATCGAAATTCCCGCCAGGCCCTCATCCCCGACCCTTCTCCCATGGGAGAAGGGTCGCAGAGCAAAAACAGAGCTTAATGAATCAAGTAGATTAATGCCATTTAAACGGTCACGCACTTTCTGCGTTTCGTGAAACCTGGCTGAAGCAAGGTGGAATGAAACAAAGTCCGCGAATGAGTTGTGCGCAGTTCTAAGGCGATTCAATTATCCAGTAGTTTCCGCTACGTGGTTGGTTGGTCTCGCGAGTAACCGAGCCAGCAGGCCCCTCAACTGATTGAAGTTATCAGGAAGTGTGAGATGAATGTTTTGTCCGATCGCGATCTCATCACCCTCGGCAATATTCTCAACACAAAAAATCACGACGGGTACTTGCCGAACGGCGGCCGCACTTTCGCGAATTCGCGTCACGGCCAAAATCACTTCATTCGGAGAACCGGGAAGGCTCACTAACATCAGGTCGGGACGTCTGTGCTGAACATTCTCAATCGCATCTTCTTCATCGCGGGCCAGGGACACGCGATAGCCATCCGCCATCAGCAGCTTCTCCATGCCATAACGGGTTTCGTGAACATCCTCGACAACCAGAATGAGGGCGTTTTTTTGGCTAGCTGTCATTGCGGAGACACCTGTACTTCGTGGTTCGGTTGGTTGATGAAGGGACGTGCGTTGATGTCTGGAGTTATGCATCAGCTCGGCTATGCCTGCTGACGAGTTTGATTGCTCTGGCCAGACCGAGAAACTGCATTAGTCGGATACCCCACCAATTCAGGTCAATTTCGTACCAGGCGAGTCCATGGCGCGCCGAGGTTGGATGCGCATGATGATTGTTATGCCAGCCTTCACCGAAGGTCAGCATCGCCACCCACCAATTGTTTTTTGAATCGTCGCGGGTGAAGAAGCGGCGCCGGCCCCACATGTGTGTGGCCGAGTTAACCAACCACGTCGCGTGGAGATTAAAAGCAACTCGAAAGAAAATTCCCCACATGACATATGCCCAACCGCCAAACGCAAACAGCGCAATCGCGAGCACGACCAACGGCACCCAATACAAACGGTTGAGCCAGACATGGAATCTGTCCTTCATCAGGTCAGGGGCATAGTGCTCAAGCACCGGCCGATCATAGTTCTGTGCGGGTCCGGTCAGCATCCAGCCAATATGCGACCACCAGCCGCCATCGCGTGGTGTATGGGGATCGCCGGGAGCGTCCGTATGCGCGTGATGAATTCGATGAGTGACGACCCAGAGGATGTGTCCGCCCTCGAGCGCGAGCGAGCCACAGAGAGTCAGAAAGTACTCGACCAATTTTGGCGTCCTGTAGCTACGGTGCGTCAACTGCCGGTGGAAGCCCATGCCCACACCAAGGCTTGCAGAAATCCACCACAACAAAATTGCAACAACCAATGCTTTCCAATCGAATACGAATAATGCCGCCAGCGCTCCGACGTGGAACAGACCGACAAAGATGGCCGTGTGCCAGTGAAAGTTGTTCGCTCGTTGTGTAGTTAGCCTCTCGTCCGTCATTCCCGCTCCTCAGTTCGCCGGTCCCAGGTTCGATCACCCAACCGATTGTTCTTATCTCGATACCATCTGCGTTCACTATGAAGTATCGTGACGCGTGTTGTCCGTGCGAAAACACACATAAGCATGTCGCGAGGTCGCGTCATGCCATAAGCGGTCTAGCGCACAGACGACGAAACGTTGTCAAAGTAGTGTCGATTTACGGTTCGCTCGCATCGTCGTTCTGCTTTGTGAGGGCAGTTTATTTTTTGCAAGATGCTTCGTTAATGACGGGCGAAACGAGATGCACGTCATGGATCAGACGCTTCAGTTCACGCTAATTGAGACACGAAATGACTACTATCAACTCCGAACAATTTGGAGCTTTATGTAATTCGGTTTGGCGCGACCGTGAGGCAATTCTTCGCGGATCGGGTCGCTTGAGCGGCGAAGCGACGCTGGTGCGAGCGGTGTTCTGGCGTTTGTGTAAAGCAGGCCTGAAGAGTAAAGGTTGCGCCGAGAATGATAGCTCGAAGCCTGAAATCCTCGCGTATCAGCTGGTAGTCTCCCGCATGTTGGAAGCTAACGGTCGTCCCGTCTTTGACTGCGCTCCAATCCTGCAAGATCTCCTCGACCGCTATTCCGGTGAACTAAAAAGCCCGGACTGAGAGAGATTGGAACCGGCAACCAACTTCAACCTGGCAATCCACGTTTTTTTCCTTTTATCTTAAAAACCATCCCGAAGTAGTACTCAGTTCAATTTGACGGGAAGAGAGATGTACGACGCGTTCCGACCCGAGCGATACACTCGCTGGGTTGCGGGTTGAAAGTCCGTCTCTTTGGCGAGAAAAATGTTCGGGACAAACTTTTGCGGATTGCGATCGTAGAGCGGGAACCAGGTGCTCTGAACCTGGACCATAATGCGGTGGCCCTGCAGGAACGCGTGATTATTTGTGTGCAGATCGATCGTGTATTCAATGATCTGGTTGGCGGGAATGGGCTCAGGCTTGACGAACGAATTGCGAAAACGGCCGCGCAGGAGTTCGTCGGCGATCATCAATTGGAAGCCACCCATCTTAGGATCCTTCGGATAGCTTTCGGGATAGACATCGATGAGCTTGACGACCCAGTCACTGTCAGTGCCGGAAGTCGAGGCGAACAGATGCGCCACGATATCGCCGGCGATGACGGTATCTTCTTTCAGCGGTTCAGTCTCCCACGTCAGCACGTCAGGGCGGTTTTCGACGAAGCGCTGATCTTCGAGCAACCAGGTGGACCAGCGAGAGCCGCCCAGGCTACCCGCGTTGTAAGTCGGTTCGATCGGCCGATGGCGGTAAGGAACTGGACGAGCCGGATCCGAAACGTAGCTGTCGAACTGCGCCGCTGTGGTGGCGGCAGGCAGCTCGAATGAGAGTTGCTTATTCGCGTGCAAGTAAAGATTTCGCTGCGTGACGTTCGTGCGCGGCGGCCACGCGTCGAACGAAGTCCAGCGGTTCGATCCGGTCTCGAAAGTTATGGCCTCTGGTTGATTGAGCTGGCCCTGGCCCTTCAAGTGATAAGCGAACCACGGCCGCAGAATATTGGCGCGAAAGTACTGGCTGGCCGGGCTGCCAAAATCGATGTCTCCAAGTTTGTCGCCGGTGGCTCGGTTCCATCCTCCATGATTCCATGGTCCGGCCACGAGGTAATTCGAGCGAGTGGTGTCGGTTTTTTCCAGAATTTCGTAAGCCTTGACGGGCCCATAAAAATCTTCCTGATCCCACCAGCCGGCGACATGGATAATCGGGACTGAACTCTTTTTGATCTGGCCAATCAAAGCTTGCTGCTGCCAGAACTCGTCATAGTTTGGATGGGAAACGAAGTTGTTCCAGGTCGGCAACTTACCGTGAAAGTACTTGTCGTTGGCATTCGAAAGTGGTCCAAGTTGCAGGTACCATTGATACGTATCGTATCGATCGAACTTGAAGGGCGTGCTGACATTGGAAGTCTCCAGCTGGTACGAATATTCGAAACCATAGCTGAGACGAAAGGCCCCGTTGTGATGAAAGTCGTCCCCGAGGAACATATCGGCGGGAGTAGCTTGTTCGGTGACGGCCTTCAATGCCGGATGAGGATCGATAATGGCCATCATTACCAGCCACCCCGGATACGAGGTGCCAAACATACCGACGCGATTGTTGTTCTGCGGCACATTCTTAATCATCCAATCAATCGTGTCGTAGGTGTCAGTCCCTTCATCAATGGGCGTTGAATTCTGCGGCCCGCGCGGCGGCCGCTGCATAATGAACTGCCCCTCTGATTTGAACTTGCCGCGGATGTCCTGGAAAGCGAAGATGAACCCCTCTTCAATCAACTCCTGCAACGACCCGGGAAAGGCGCGATAGATATTGTCGATCCCATACGGCGTACGATTAAAAAGAATCGGCAACGGTCCGCTGTGAGACTTGGGTGCGTAGATGATCGTGTGCAGTTTGACTCCGTCGCGCATCGGGACCATCTGTTCGATCTTTTCGAAGCCGGCCGGGGGATCGGTTGGTTGCGGCGTTTGCGCGAACAAAGCCGGCCCACAAAAAAATATGAGGGCCGATATGATTAGGCCTCGGGACATTTTGATGGTCATTCAGTTTCTCCGCAGATTGAAGCCAAGCGCGCGTCTATTTAATTTTCCCTGGTCCCCACAACGCCTTGCCTGGTTTGACGCCGGTGTGTTCGCCGTCTTTGAGTACCTGCACCCCATTCACAAAAACATCTCTCACGCCGGCCGCCAGCTGATGAGGGTTTTCAAAGGTGGCGCGATCAGCGATTGTCTTTGGATCAAAGACGACCACGTCCGCAAACATTCCCTGCTTGAGCAGGCCGCGATGATCCAGACCAAGATTAGTCGCCGGCAAACTCGTGAGCCGGCGCACCGCTTCGGTCAGCGAGATCACCTTTTCATCACGCACGTATTTACCTAATAGCCGCGCAAAGTTTCCGTAAGCGCGCGGGTGCGCCGCCGACCTGAGAAAGTTACCTTCGGGAGCAATCGAGGCGGCATCCGATCCGAATGAGACCCATGGCTGTTTGATCTGTTTCCTGATGTTGTCTTCACTCATCAAAAAATAGATCGTGCCGATGCGCGATCGATCCTCGAGCACCAAATTCATGATCGCCTCTACCGGATCTTCATTGCGCAGGCGAGCCGCCTCGGCGAGTGTCTTACCGGTCAGTGGTTTTAGTTTCTCTGAACGAAAGCTCGCCAGCAGCATTCGTTCGGGCGAACCGGTAAGCAGGAAGAGATTCTCCCATTCATTGCTGGGTGTGCGAATAGCCTCCGCAATCTTCTGACGCGTCGCCGGATCCTGAAGCCGCTTGTAACCGGCTTCGCGGCCGCCGTCCCAAACCCAGGGCGGCATGGCAGCGTCCAGTCCGGTACCGCCGGCAGGATAGGTATACATATTGGCGCTGATCTTGACGCCCTGCCGGCGCGCATCCTCGATCATCCTGATCACCTGATCCATCTTTGGCCAATTGGATTCGCCGGATGCTTTAAGGTGATAAATTTCGGCCGGGAGGCCGGCTTCGCGGCTGATGCGAATTGTCTCCTGCACCGCTTCGATCAACTGGTTCCCTTCACTGCGCATATGCGTCGTGTATTTGCCCTTGTACTTTGCGGCCACTTTGCACAGCTCGATTAGCTCCTCAGTCCGGGCGAAAAATGCTGGTGGATAAATCAAGGCGGTGGTAATACCCAGCGCGCCCGCTTCCATATCGCGGCGCACCAACTCGCGCATCTGATCGAGTTGTGCGGGCGTCGGCGGTTTGTTTTCCAGACCGATCACGTTCTCGCGGATTGTGGACGCGCCGATGAACGAGGCGACATTTTGCGAAATGCCACGCTTTTCGAGATAGGTGAGATATTCAGCGAGCGTCGTCCACGCGATGTCATACTTAACATCACCCTGCTGCTGGCGAAGACGTTGCTTCATCTCGTCATTCACCGGGCCCATCGAAAACTCGCCGAAGATCTGCGTAGTGACGCCCTGCTTCAGCTCGCTCAGCGAACGCGGATCCACAATCAATGACGACTCAGAATGCGCCAGCATGTTGATGAATCCCGGCGCGACCGCGAGACCATTGGCGTCCACAATCGTGGGCGCCGTCGCCCGACTGAGGTTTCCTAAAGCCGCGACGCGATCACCCTTAATGCCTATATCAGCTTTCACCGGCGGCCCGCCCGAACCGTCATAAACCGTGCCGCCTTTAATGATGATGTCGAAAGACTGGGTTGAAGTGTTGCGCTGTCCATGGGCCGCCAACGCCAACCCAAGCGCAATCAGCAACAGCGCGGACAAAGCTTTTTGAAAAGGGATTTTCATTTCTGTCGGTTTCACCAAAAATGTTTGAAGCTGAGCCCGGTCGGCAGCGCCGCCAGCAAAAGACCTTTGCTGATTCCCGTCCTTATTGAGGGCTCTGAACGCCGGTCGGTGCGCTGTATTTCTTCATCAAATCCATGGCCTTGTCCGCCAGCTTGAACAGGTGGGGGTGTGCCCGATTGCCGTTCGTAAGAATCGCGAAGCCAAGCTTGCGATCGCGATTGCCGAGTAAGAACGCCGTGTAGCCGCCCACGCTGCCGCTGTGCGCGAAGTAACGATCACCATCCCGTACTTCGGTCCACCAGGTCAGTCCAAATCCGGCTGTGTCATTTCCCCAAATGCCTTCGATGCCGCCCTTGAATTGATCGTATTGACGCGTGAACATTTGATCGAGCGCGGGTTGACCGATGATCTGTTTGTCTTTGAATTTTCCGCCGTTGAGATTTGTGATGAGCCAGTTGGCCTGGTTAAGCACGGTGCCATAAACGATCCCTGCCGGCCAGACTGAAGCCTTAACCCGCACTGCGGCTGTCTGACTTCCGGTCTTTTCATCGAACACGTACGGCACCGACAGGCGCTCGCCCATCTCCGGCGTAGGTTCAAAGGCCGTGCTGTTCATCTCCATCGGCGTGAAGATGTGTTCCTGAATATATTGTTTGTAAGGCACGCCGGACAGCTTCTGCACCAGATAGCCAACCAGAGTGAACGCCATGTTCGAATATTCGACTTTGGCCATCGGCGGCCTGGTGACCTTTAGGGACTTCCGCAAATAATCTTCCAGTGAAGGCGGCACCGTGTCGCCCCAAACCGGAAATCCACCGAAGTCCCCCGGTAGACCCGATGTGTGCGTCAGCAAATGACGAAACGTGATCGGATGCTGCGGGTCTTCACCCTGAATTTTGAAATCGGTTAGATACTTATTGACCGGATCGTCGAGCTTGAACTTTCCCTGCTCCATAAGCTGGAGCAAGGCGACGGTCGACATAGCCTTGAAGGTTGAGCCGATCAGATAAACCGTATTTGTCGTCGCCGGCGTCCGCGCCCAGACGTTCGAATAGCCGTACCCATTGCTCCAAATCACTCGATTGCCGGAGATCAGCGCGATGGATGCCGAAGGAATATTTCCGGCCACCAGAGTCCTTTGAATTTCCGGCTCGAGTTCGGCAACAACGCGATCGATATTGATGGTCTGCCCCGCCGCGATTTGGGTCGCAAGCAAAACCAAAGCGACGACGGTGAGCGCGACATGTATCCGGAATGCGGTTCGGAAAATCGGTTTCATAGGAGTGATGATTTTGCGCAATTGCATGGCTTGGGACCAATCACGACTTTAATCTGCGAGGTCAGTACCATCCGCGTCAGCGGATGGATTAAGGAAGCATCTTTAGAAAACCAACGGCCTTCTTTATCCCATTCGCTTACGCGAATGGTACTGACTTCAGTTTGCCTTACATCTACCGACGCTCGCCGCGCGTCGTCTGAGGTTTGGAAATTCGATCAATCGGCGCCGGCCTCGGCACTTTGCGCATTGGATTTTGTTCGAGAAGCTTCATTGCTTCCTGCACTGCTCGCTCCAACTGCGGATCGTGTCCATTGATTACCGCCGCCGGTGTGTATTCGACCTCTATGTCGGGCGGTACGCCTTCGTTCTCAACCGACCACTTTCCGGAAAGATCATAGAATGCCAGGATCGGCGCCGTGATGCCGGGGCCGTCGATTAGGCTGGGAACTCCCAAGGTGCCGACCAGCCCACCCCAGGTGCGCGTGCCCACCATTGGACCAATCTTGCGCTGACGGAACATGTAAGGCAGCGCGTCGCCGCCGGAGCCGGCTGATTCGTTGATGAGCATTACTTTTGGTCCGTAGATTCCGGCCGTAGGAGAGGTGGCAGGCTGGCCATCACGCTGCACGAAATAACCCATCAGCTTCCGTTCCAATTCGTTGACGATGTAATCGGCAATCTGACCGCCGTGGTTGTAGCGCTCGTCAATGATCGCGCCTTCCTTATCCTGTTGCGCGTAGAAGTAGCGAGTAAAGTACGTGTAACCCGGACCGGCAGTATTAGGCAGCCACACGTAAGCCAGCCGCCCATTGGAAAGTTTGTCGACGAGCCGGCGGTTGTCTTCGATCCAGGCGCGCGTGCGCAACGCGTCATCACTGGGAATGGGAGTCACCGTGATCACGCGTGATCCCTCCCCGGAAGGATTCTTGCCCACTCGAATGAGCGTCTGCCGCCCGGCCGTGCCTTCGAACATGCTGAACAGATTAGTGGGCGGCGCGAGCGCGCGACCATTCACCTCCAAAAGATAGTCACCTTCACTCACTTGTATGCCGGGCGCGCTCAGCGGCGCGCGCAAATCAGGGTTCCAATTCTCACCGGTAAGAATGTGTTTGATTCGATAATGCCCGTTCTCGATGGCGAAGTCTGCCCCCAACAACCCGACTGTGACAGGATCTTCGCCGGGAATATCTCCGTACCCCTGGAGATAAGAATGACCCACCGTTAACTCGCCTCCGACCATCGCCACCAGATAGTTGAGATCGGAGCGATGGCCCACGTACGGCAGCAGGGCTTTATATTTCTCATAAATCGCCTGCCAGTCGTTCCCGTGGAACTTGGGATCGTAAAAATACTCGCGCTGAATGCGCCAATTCTCTCGATAGATCTGCTCCCATTCGGCATGTGGATCGACGCGCATTTCGAGTATGGCCACGTTCAAGGGACCATCGCCCACCCTGACGGGCGCCGGACGATCCGTGGGCACAACTCCCCAGCTATTCGGCGCGATGCCTTGATAAAGCAATCTCTTTTTGTCGCTTGAGAGTGCATACGCGCGGATGCCCTCGAGGAAAGGGGCGGCCGCGCTGACCTGGTAACGCTGCAGACGCAATGCCGGCTGTCCGGACACAATCGGTTCGGTGTAATAGAAACTGCCCGCGGCGCCCCCGTTTAGATTGGCATATTCACCGGGTGGCAGGTTGATAGCCAGAATTCGCTGCCCGATACGATCAAAATCGATGCGAACATTGACACCGCGCGGCCCCGACGGCTGCGCCGGCGCCGCGGCCGGTGGCTGCGCACCTTCCGGCGGTGCGGGCGGTTTCACCGGCTCATCACCTGTCTCCGGCAATAGCGGCGACGGTTCGCTGGCGCTGAGCACCGCCAGATAGATGGCCCGGCGCACCGGGCGATCAATCGAACTCATTTCCAGCCAGCCGCTGCTGGGCCCGTAATTCGTGCTGGCCATGAAGTAAAGATATTTACCTCCCGCATCGAACGCGGGAGAGATCGAATCTGCCAGTCCATCGGTGATTTGGTGAGACTTCTTATCCGCCAGCGAATAGACGAAGATCGCCCGGAGATGGCTCGGCAGATTCTTCGAGTAACTGATCCACTTGGAATCCGGCGACCAGCCGGCGTCAAAAGACCGGGTGGGATCGGGATAATTGTCGGTGTCAATTTTCGTGGCGTTGCCACTCGATACTTCAACTGTCCAAAGGTTTCGGTGATTGTCCTGCAGCAGAATTTGGGTACCGTCAGGTGACCATGCCGGTGCGGAAAAGAAAGCCTTCGACGGGAGCGCGATCGCTTTTGGGGTGCTTAGCCCAAGTGGATCACCCAGCATGAGCTGATATTCACCGGTCGTGTCTGACAGCCATGCGAGACGAGTGCCGTCGGGTGACCAGGCCGGAAACCGATCATGCGCACCGGAGCTTTGCGTGAGGTTTCGATAGTCGCCCTTTTCCGTAGGCACCGTGAAGATATCGCCGCGGGCCTCAAACGCCGCGCGCACACCGGTAGGCGATAAAGAAGCGCTGCGGATCATGCTGGCAACCTTCTTGAACTGGGGACGCGCCCACGGCAGATCTCCGGTTACGTCTATGTTGAGTCTTTGCGCTTTACTCGATGAAGCGTCAACCAGATAAATGTATCCCGCCTGTTCATAGACGATCGCATCAGGCCCGGCTGAAGCATTCATAATGTCGAAGTCATCGTGATGAGTAAGTTCTTTGACCTGCTTGGTAGCGGTGCTGTACGAAAAAAGATTAGTGGTGAAGTTGCGATCTGAAAGAAAGTAGATGGTGTTGCCGATCCACATCGGGGTCGAGTCGTTGCTGTTCTGCCAGGGAAGTTTTTCAACCGAGTAGTCACCCAGGTTCATTATCATGATGGGGTGCGTTCTTCCGCCCCGGTAATGCCGCCAGAAGCTCGTCTCATACCAATCAGGAAAAAAGACAGTCGGGAATTCTTCGAAAGCTATGCGACGGCTGTCGGCCGAATAGGCTGCATTGAAGGCGCGTGGCATCGGCAGCGATTCAGGAAATCCGCCGTCGGCAGTGACCGTCCACAGACGCACGTATGACTGCTGCGGCGCGGTGTCGCGGCCTGAAGCGAAGATCACGCGGCGTCCATCAGGCGTCCATCCGCGCACGCGGTCCGTGGCCGGATGGTAGGTCAATCGCTTCGGATCGCCGCCCGCCGTGGGCACAACATAGACGTCAGTGTTGCCCGCAACTGTCGACGTGAAGGCAATCTTTGACCCGTCCGGCGAGAAATAAGGCTCGATTTCGACACCCTGGGTGGAGGTCAGCCGGCGGGCCTGGCCGCCGTTGCGCCCAACCACCCAAAGATCACCGGCGTACTCAAACGCAACCGAATCGCGGCTCACCGTCGGATGCCGCAGCAAACGCGTTCCCTGCGCCGCGGCAATCGACCAAGCTGAGAGACACAACAATAGCGTAAGAATCAAGCGTGTTCGTTTATTCATAATATTTTTTTGGATAATCCACGTAGGGCCACGGTCCAGAGTTGTGGCGTCCTAATCGGTTGCGGATCTGTCTCCCTTCTCCCGGGGGAGAAGGCCTCTGGATGAGGGCCCGCGGCTGTTCCACCGTCAGGTCCTCCTTTATTTGCGACGAGATAAATCCCATCGAATTCATCTCTCGCAAACTTACCAGACTGTGTCGCTTGGGCGCGTCGGCCCTCACTCCAATCCTCTCCCACTGTGAGAGCGCATTGACCGCGTCAAATACTCTTCACCTTTCAGAAATTCAGCTTCAACCCAAACTGAATAATACGCGGGTTAACGGCGGTGGATGTAATCGTGCCAAATGCCGCCGACGAAACATTCGTGCTTGGATTGCTGAACTGCGTGTGATTGAAAACGTTGAAAAACTCCGTCCGAAACTCAATGTTGCCGCTCTCGCCGAGCAAACGCAAAGGCGTACGCTTGATAATCGCCACGTCCGAATTATTCTGTCCCGGCCCCACCACAATCCCCACACCGCTGTTACCGAAACCCGTGGCGCGAGCATCGTCTCCAACTACCGTCCAGATCGCTGTCCCGGCAGCGTTGCGCAGGATACAAGCCCGGTTGAAGTAATTAGCCAATCTACTTTGAGTCGACCCTGAAGTCAGCAAAGTGTCGTTCGTGCACCCCGGAGCGAGCTGAGCGCGGTCAGCTGTAATTCCGTAAACGTTGTTCGAGTTCGTGCCGGTGAAAGTCAATGGCGCACCCGATTGGATAGTGGTAACCCCGGCCAATGACCAGCCGTGTAAAACCCCTCTCGCCAGGGAATTGGATGTTTGAATATTCGGAAGGTTATACACGTAACTGAAGACGAATCGATGTTCGCGATCGAATTCGCTGCGCCCGTAGTTGGCGAGTGGATTGTTCTGATCTCCGTTGACGCCCGAAGTTCCTCCCGCCGCAGTGCTTCTGCCGGTCGTACTGTATGCGTGAGCAAAAGTATAAGAAGCGAGGAATTGCAATCCCTTGCTCAGACGCTTCGAGAGGCTGGCTTCCAGACCGTGATACCAGGACGAGGCCGACGAATCGACGTCGTTCAGTCCCGGAGCGGTGAACCCCTGAATCGGCACGCGCAGCGGAATGTTCGCCACCGTATTCGTCGTTTGCCCTCGAATTGGGCTGGCCACACTGGCGAGGGCGGCCTGGTTGAGCGACCGGTTCTGAATCTGATGTGTGCCGCGGTTTCCGACGTATCCCATCTCCAGCACAAAACTGTGTCCCAGGTCAGTTTGGATATTGAGACCAAACTCCTGCGCCACCGGCGGACGATAAGCCTGATCGATAAACAGAATCGAGCGCTGGGTGGTCGGAGAATAGGGCGGGAATTGTGGAAAGGCCAACGCCGGCCCAAATGGATTGGCAAAGCTGGCGGCCGCATTCGGCGCGCCCTGCAACTGGCGCAGGGATGCGAATGGCGGCGCGGTCAGCAATTGAATAAAGGGTTGGCCGGTTGCGCGGGTAAAGTACGTACCAAATCCTCCGCGCAACACCATCCGATCCGTGTAGGGAAGGAAAGTCTTCGGCAATTTCCATGCAAATCCAAGTCGCGGACCAAAGTTATTTTGGTGCTCGCCGCGAATGCCATATCTGTTGTCCAATTGCAAAACACCCTGGGGAACTGCAACTGGAAGATTCTCGGAAACCACATATCCTTGAATGCTGCCGCCGGCCGGTGGATTCGGGTTCGCCAGGGTGATATCGAAGCCGCTGTTGCGGCCGAGCGTGTCGCCGAGGTTCTCGAGTCTTTCAAAACGGATTCCGAGATTCAGGGTAAACGACGGAGTCACCTTGATATCGTCCTGTGCGTACATATTCCCGTCAGTGAGCTGCCACGAGCGATCGAGCAAGCCCGGCAAATCAATCGACGCAAATACATTACTGATGGCGGTGCCGTTGCCACCTGAGGCGACCGGGGTGCCCGGTAATCCCAACAGAAAGTCTGGCCAGCTCAGAAAAATCAGACCACTGAGAAAATGAAAGTTCTTGATGTAAAGGTGGCTGCGGGTAAAACCTCCGCCGAAACGAAACGTGTGTTTCCCTCTAATATATGTCACCGAATCCTGAAGCGTCAGGTGATTCTGTGTAATGTTGAGGCCCTGCCCGTTCCCGCCCAGCGTAAGTGAGCCGGAAATCGCCGCCGATGGAAAATCGTTATCGACCGGCGCCGTGACTCCGACGTCTGACCACTTGAAAAGTTCCTGCTGAATCGTCGGCGCATCAGTCTGATGAAAACCGAAATCGGCTTGATTGAGCAAAGTGGGGCTGAAGGTATAAGTATGCGACAACGACCAGTTGCGCAGACGATTGTCGGTTAGCCAGTTGAAGCCGGGCGCCGGCGGTCCGCCGAGGTTGGTGGGCGGTAACGACTGGTCCTGCGTGCTGTTGGCATAAAAGAAGCGGCCCGCAAATTTACTCTGACTGTTCTGCAGAAAATCGATGTTGACCACGAACTGGTCTTCATCGAATTTGGCAGGAATGCTGAGCGCAGAGAATCCACGTAACGCAAATGGCTTTGAGGGATCGACAGTTTGCGGCGTGGGAATGACATACTCACCATTCGGTAACTTCATATTCAACAACGCCAGGGCGGGCGCGCTGATGTTCGAACCGTTCGCGGCAACCGCCACACCTCCCTGGGCGCCTGACTGTCCGGCGAACAGACTTCCGAGCGCAGCCCGGGACCGATCGTTGGTGAAAGCCGGAGTGTTAAAGTTACTGACTGAACCACCACCTACGCCATTGGTCTGACGCAGGCCCTGGTACGATCCAAAGAAGAGTAGCTTATCTTTCGCGATCGGTCCGCCTAAGGTAAACCCGTACTGGTTCTGTTTCAGAACTCCTCGTTTCTGCCCAGCCGCATTGCGAAAGAACTCGTTAGCATTGAGCGCATCGTTGCGCAGGAATTCGAAGACGGTGCCGTGATACTGATTGCCTCCCCCTCTGGTGACTACGTTAACCACCGCTCCGGCATTTCGTCCGTAAGAGGCATCGTACAGACCCGTCTGCACTTTGAATTCCTGAATCGAGTCGGGGTTGGGAACCGCAACGCCGCCGCTGAGAAAACCACTCGCCTGAAGGTCGTTGATCTGCACGCCGTTCATCTGAAAGTTGTTGTCTGCACCGCTGGCCCCGTGCGCGCGAAAGTTGCCCTGACTCTCGCCGCTGCTGCCGCGGCCCAGAGCGGCAGCATTAGTGACGCCGGCAGCGATGCCCGGGGACAGCTGGACGATCTGCGTGTAGTTGCGGGTCACCAGTGGCAGGTTAACGACCATTTCATGATTCGTAACGCTCCCAAGCGTGGGCGATTCGGTTTGCAGCAACTGCGAGTCTGACACCACGACGACTTTTTCCTGAACCGATCCGACTTCGAGCTGGATGTCCAATCGTCTCGTTTCGGTGACATTGATCGTCAACGCAGTCTTCACAGCGATCTTAAAACCTGCCTTGGTAAATTCAACTTTATAAGTGCCGGGCAACAACAGGGCAACGGTGTACATGCCATTGTCCAGCGAGACTACGTCCCGCTTCTCGCCCGTCGACTCATTGATCGCAGTCACCTGGACGCCGGCTACGACCGCGCCGTTTTGATCCGTCACCTGCCCCGTCAGCGCACCTGTATTTGAGGTCTGCGCGACGATGCCCAGACTGAATACGAGAGTCAGAACACTCGAACGAATAATGAGCCACGCGGTTTTCATCGCGATTAATCCTCCAGCTTTGCACAGTTCAAGGCGTGATTTTTGACTGGGCTCCACAACTCACTCGCGTCATCGTGCCGACCGTCCCGGTACTTGCTTTCCTGACTAAGCCGCTGGAGTCTGGAGTTCCTCAATCTGCTGATCGACAAAGTCTCTTTACTTCAAGTGCTGCAAAATGTCAATAGTGCGACACATGCTGCACAGAAGTTCTTGCCTCTCGAATTCTGATTTGCTATCTTGCCGCGCCATCGAATGGAATCCCAGGCAGTGCCTTCGGCGTTTGGTCTGATTCATTCGCGGTTCGCGCGGTCTCATAATGGCGGTAATGGACGCTTCAGGATTGATGAAGATGCATACGCTCATCGCGCGGCGCCAGGATGAGATTGTGCAAGCTATCCGTCGCCTGGTGGAAGTAGAATCGCCATCCGGTGACGTCCAGGGCAGTCGCGGCGTAAACGAATTGCTGGAAGGGATGGCCCGCACAATCACTTCGGTGAGTTCGATTGAACGCATCGACAGTCCGAATTGTGGCGAGCACCTGCTGGTTCACGCTTTCGAGGAAAATGCGAACGGCAATAAGCCAACGTTGATCCTGGGTCATACGGATACGGTACACGCACGCGGCGCCTTAAGAACTCGTTTCGAACAAGAAAGATTGTATGGGCCCGGTGTCTTCGACATGAAAGCCTCATGCGTGATTGCTTTCGAAGCCTTGCGCACCCTGGCCGCTCTCACCATCAAACCGCAGCGGCCGGTCACGCTGCTCTTCACCTGCGATGAAGAGATCGGCAGTGCGACCGGGCGATCTCTGGTAGAAGACCAGGCGCGGCAGGCTGGACAGGTTTTGGTGCTTGAGCCTCCCGCTGCCGGTGGTCTTGCTAAGACATCGCGCAAAGGCGTGGCCACCTGGACCATCGAGGCGCGCGGAATTTCATCACACGCCGGCCTGGAACCTGAAAGAGGTGCGAGCGCCATACTTGAGCTGGCCAGGCAGACCGAGAGACTGCATTCGTTGAACGATCCGGCGAGTGCCACGAGTTTTAATGTGGGTCTCATTAACGGTGGGACGCGCAGCAATGTAGTGGCGGCGCAGGCACGAATCGAGATTGACACCCGATTCAGCACTTACGATGAAGCTCGCCGCGTAAAGGACCTGATGGCTAACCTCGCGCCATTTGACACGCGGGTCGGACTGACTGTGAAAGGCGGCATCAATCGCGGACCGCTCGAACGGACGGCCGGTGTGGCCGAACTCTTTCATCGCGCGCAGGCGATTGCCCAACGCTTAGGCTTTGAACTTGGCGAGTGCTCGGTAGGCGGCGCATCGGACGGGAATTTTGCAGCCGCGATGGATGTGCCGGTACTGGACGGGCTGGGCGTCAATGGCGATGGCGCTCATGCATCAGATGAACACATCTTGTTGAGCGACATTGCCCCGCGCACCGCTTTGCTTGCGGGTCTAATAGCCACGCTGTGACTGTCGTAGTTAATTGCGCCGTGGAGAGCAGGGATCCTCTGTTATGAATCTAAGACTGGAACGTATTGAACTGCGAGAGATCGAGCTGCCTCTCAAGTCGCCGTTCGAGACCAGCTTTGGTCTTACTACTCGACGCCGAATTCTGATCGTCAAGGCGATCAATAAGGACGGGGCCAGCGGCTACGGAGAATGCGTGGCCGCCGAAAGACCATTCTTTAATCACGAAACAATCGACACGGCCTGGTTAATCACATCGAAACATATCGCGCCAATCCTGACGAAGTCCGAACTGGAAAAGGCTTCACAGGTAAACGAGGTGCTCGCGCCCATACGTGAAAATCGGATGGCGAAAGCCGGAGTCGAAGCTGCCATTTGGGACCTTGAAGCGAAGCTCGCCGGGACCTCCCTGTCGGAACAAATCGGCGGCACCCGCGACGAAATTGCCTGCGGCGTTTCCATCGGTCTGCAATCTTCGACCGAGGAGCTCCTGGACAAGGTGGGAAGAGAAGTTGCGAGTGGCTATCAACGAATAAAGATCAAAATCAAGCCCGGCAAGGATTTGAAATTAGCGGAAGCCGTTCGCAAGCAGTTTCCCGAGATCACACTTTCAGTCGATGCAAACTCTGCGTATCGGCTGGAAACTGATGTCGCGCTGCTGAAGGAACTCGACGAATTCAACCTGTTAATGATGGAGCAGCCGCTGACACCCGGGGATCTCCTGGATCACAGCAAGTTGCAGCGTGAAGTGAGAACGTCGATCTGCCTTGATGAATCAATCGTATGTTTAGCAAACGCTCAACATGCGCACGAGTTGGGAGCGTGCCGGATTATCAACATAAAGCTTGGGCGCGTCGGAGGGTTTTCGGAAGCCAAAGCCATTCAAGCGTTCGCAAACCAGCACGGCATGCCGGTATGGTGTGGCGGAATGCTGGAAGCCGGCATCGGGCGCGCGCACAACATAGCGCTTTCGACACTGCCCGGTTTTACTTTGCCGGGCGATGTGTCGGCCTCGGCACGATACTTCGAGGAAGACATCATCGAACCTCCGGTGACCGTCAGTCCCGCCGGCACGATCAAAGTGCCAAAGGCTCCCGGCATTGGTTTTGAAGTCAACGAGCGGCGCATCGAGGCGTTGACGGTTCGCAGAGAAAGCGTTTCCCTGTCATCCTAAGGCGCAGAATTCTTCAGAGGAGAGTGCTCACTAAAGTGAAGACTGGTACGACCGCGTCGCCTGAAAGGGCAAAACCGGACATCAGAAAGATTACGCGGCTGGTTCCCCCCACCGGGAATCTTGTGCAAGGACAATCGGAACTGGCGATCAACCAGGACCTGGCTCGCGTCGCGAACGAGATAATCTCTGCCAGCCAGAATCATTACAGCCCGGCAGAGGGTGTTGATGAGCTTCGCCATGCGGTGGCCCGGAAGATTGCGCGATTCAACGGCATTACCGTCGACCCAACGGCCCAACCACTTGAATTACTAATCACTCCCGGCGCGACCGGGGCGCTCGTGGCTATCGCTCGTAGCTATCTGGCCGGCGCCTCTGCGTTGGTCTTCGAACCGTACTATCCCTATCACCGGCGCATTCCTGATGAACTGGGCGGGCGCACCGATGTCTTACAGCTACGCGGCGCAAATCTTGAACTGGACCCGGATGAATTGCGGATGCGTTGCCGGCAGCTGAAAAGCCGCCGGCCTTTCCCTTTGCGCGCCATCATCGTGTGCACACCCGTCAACCCGACCGGCAAAGTCTTTACCAGAAGCGAGCTCGAAGCGATCGCCGGCGTTTGTAAGGAACTGGATCTTCTCTGTATTTCGGATGAGGTTTACGAGCATTACGTCACCGCCGAGGGAATGCATCTTTCGATAGCCACGATCGACGGGATGCGCGAGCGCACTATCACGGTCAATTCGTTTTCCAAGTCATGGAACATTTCCGGGTGGCGACTCGGTTATGTCTTCGGTGAAGGCAAATTGATCGCGCCACTGAACAACGCCAACAATGTCTTCTATGTTTGTTCGCCCACTCCGCTGCAACGCGCGCTCGGGGCGGTGCTGATGTCGAACCCCGGCTACTATGAAGACCTCCGACAACGATTCGCCGGCAAGCGGCGCTTTGCAGCTGAAGTACTGACCAGTGCCGGGTTTCAAATCTATGATTCGGGCTCGGCCTTTTATGTCTGGGCGCGGATTCCCGGAACTTTTAAAGATGCGATGGAGCTCAATGAATTGCTAATCAGGAATGGAGTTGCGGGCGTGCCCGGCAACGCCTTTGCGGACAGTAACGACTTCGACAGTTACATGAGATTTTGCATCGCGCGCGAAGATGAAATTCTGCGCAGCGCTTTCGGCAGACTACAAGACACGTTGTCGCGATGATCACCGCCCGATCAGGTCTATCGTATTTTGCTGATTCAACATATGAGACGAACAAACTCAGGCAAGAAACCCAAGCAGGCCGCTGCCGATTCTAATGGACGGGAAGGAAACGCTTCGCCGAGCGCCCTCGAATTGCGGTTTACCGAAGCCCGCAGTCAACTCAACCCGCGGCGCCAACGCCTGCTGCGAGCCATTCTCGATTCCGCTGACGAGACTTGCTTCCTTTCTTCCAGGGAAATGGCCAAGCGATTTCATCTGGACGCGACTACGATCCTGCGCACCACGCAGGTGCTTGGATATGAAAGCTTCGCTGAGTTTGCTGCCGACCTGCGCCAGCACTTCGTTTCACGAATCAATCCTTATACGGCGCTAAAAGCTGCCACTAAGGAAAAGCGCAGCGTCGCTGATCACATTGACCATTCCCTGGAAAAGGCAATAGACAACCTGAACATTTTGAAATCTGATCTGGATCGGCAGCACGTGATTGCTCTTGCCAAGCTGATTAAGCGGTCGCGACATGTCGTGGTTGTCGGACTGGATTTCGCGTCTTCACTTTCCTATTACCTGGCTTATGGATTGTTGGCGCTTGGATTTGATGCCGAGGCGCCAATCGGAAGCAGTGGCAATCTTCAGTACAAAGTCGAAGTCCTGAGCTCAAAAGATCTCCTGCTGGCCATTAGTTTCGGCCAATGTCTCAGGGACACCGTCGAATCAGTTCTCCAGGCCAAAAAACAAGGCGTGCCTACTTTTGGAATTACCGACAGCAGCACCTCGCCCATCGCCCGCTTTTGCGATGCTTACCTCATTACACCGGTCGTTAGTCCTTCCTTTCTCAATTCATATGTCGCGCCAATGGCTGCGCTCAGCGCGATTCACGTCGCTTGCGCTCATATCGATCCCAAGCGATCACTCAATCGTCTGAGACCAACCGATCGGGAATATGCTGCTGGTCATCGGTGGTATCGGGAAAGGAAGGGCTTCAACGGCGACTTGCCTTAATCGGATTTGAATCAATGCAGGGATCTAATGTCGTTATTCGCGACCTCAACCGTTCTGCAGAGCTGAAGCAGGTTGAAGCACTCCAGAAAGAAGTGTGGGGATGCGATGATGTTGATGTGGTTCCTTACACGATATTTGTTGCCGGTCTGGAAATCGGCGCCACTCTGATCGGAGCTTATGACGGCGAGTCTTTGGTTGGATTTGTATACGGCTTTCCGGGCTACGAACACGGACACCTGATTCATCATTCGCACATGCTCGCGGTGAAGCCCTCATACCGCAACCACAAACTCGGTTTCAAGCTCAAATTGGCGCAACGCGAACGAGTCCTGGCTCAGGGGATCGACCGCATCACCTGGACGTTCGATCCGCTGCAGAGCCTGAATGCGCATTTGAATTTTGGAAGGTTGGGCGTGATCGCCGACACATATAAAGTCGACTTTTACGGCGAAGCAACTTCCAGCTTCCTACACCAAATTGGAACCGATCGACTCTGGGTGACCTGGCTCATCGACAGTCAACGGGTTTGCGACCGGGTTCAAACAGAGATCCATCAAAACAGAGCAACGCCTGAACCGGAGAGCTCTCCCGCCCTAGTGAAGGTGTCTTCCGACGCTGAGCCGGAGAAGAACACTGACTCCGGACTATTTCGTAACGAACATCTCGCGCTGGAAATCCCGGCAAACATCAACGATCTGCAACGCACCCGGCCCAACGTCGCCGTTGAATGGCGTCGGGCCACGCGATGGGCTTTCATTGAGGCTTTCAACGCTGGTTTTGTGGTTGAAGATTTCGATGTGGCGACGAGAGACGGCCAGCCAATTGGCATTTACCGGTTAAGGTCACAGAGACCTTGACGAGTTTTCGTGAGCTCGGGAAGGCATCAACGCGCAGGCACCGCCTAAATGTATGTCATTCGACCTTCACACTGGCGGTGGCAATTCCCTTCTCCCGACGCCGCTGTATCAGGTGGTCCAAGACGGATTTTTTCGAGATATTCCGAGTTGATCAGCAATAACTTTCATCAATACTCCTTTGAATTATCGGCGCAGCCTTCCTTATGAAGACGGCTCATCTGTCTCCTGCTTCACGGATGACTATCCGAAGCAGTCAGACCAGATCGAAGAAGGTGTACGTCTGTGTGTTAACACATAAAAGACACACACCGCTGTCAAAGCTAACTACCCAACGAACGACACATTTCCTGATCGGCCGTTTCAGCTCTGTGTGTTAGCACACAGACCGCTCGTTGTTCGGGTTGTACATTGGTCATGGTCATTCTTCCGAGAAACCAAGTTCGAACCTGCCAGCACGTTTTGCTCAAGCCCCTTCGAGCTTTACCGGGATGACTTAAAGCTGCCCGAAGGAGCAGAAACCACATGTCAATCATTGATATCAACACCTGGGGTCTTTTTCTTTCTGATCGGCGCGCGAATTCCGGCATCGCATTCATCACCTGGATTGTTTTAGGCCTGATCACCGGCTTCATCGGCAGCAGACTCATAAACAAGACGGGTCACGGACGGCACCGCGATGTGCTTTTAGGCGTGGTCGGAGCAATCGTCGGAGGCTTCCTCGCTAATCTCTTCCGGGACTCGGGTGTGGCAAGTCTTAATTTTTACAGCTTCTTCGTGGCGATCATCGGCGCCGTGGCGTTCCTCGTAATCTATCACGCGCGTTCACTGGTGGGAGGGGTTCGGCAAAGACGTTTGTGATTTGGGCGAGCCGGGACAAGTGTGAATGAATTCAATTGAAGGAGGGTTGCTGCAATGCTTTGGACAATCTTAGTGATATTGCTGATCTTGTGGGTACTGGGATTCATCGGCCACGTGGGTGGCGGCTGGGTTCACATTTTGATCGTGATCGCCGTAATCATCTTGATTTTCAATCTGATCTCTGGCCGGCGGGGCTAAGGATCGGGGCGCGATCAGAGAGACCAATATCTGTGAAGACGAGAAGGCGGCGACCGCAGAATGGCTGCGGCGCACACATTTCACGCAATTCTTAACGAGTATCGGCACGCACGGCTTTGCGTAAGAGTGATCGATGCTGGGTTCGCCGTCTGATGCGTGTCAGCGCTCTGCGTTTCCGTCCAGCCGAGAAAGAATTTGGGGATGTGGCCTGCTAAACTCCTTTCTCTGACAACGGGTAACTTGTATAAGGTAAGATGCACGAATGATAACTGTTGCCAATCGCCTTTATGTAAAGACCGAGTACGCGGAGGCGTTCGAGAAAGTGTTCCGAGAGCGAGCCGGACTGGTAGACAAGATGGAAGGATTCATTTCGAACCAGATCCTGCGTCCCGTAAACGATGGCGATCCTTACGTCGTCTTCACGACCTGGAATAGCCGGCAGGATTTTCTCAACTGGGTTCGCTCCGACGCATTTGTGAAGGGTCACGCCCAGTCGGGCACGCTGCCCAAAGACGCATACTTCAAGACAAACGTGTTGGAACTGCACGAGGTCTTACAGGATTCTACTCGTCCGGACCTGGCGCCCGAACCGCACGGCGGTCCGTTCAATATGCATTAGACTACTTCACTCAGTTCAATTGAGTCCGGGCGATTAAGAACAAATCGATGGTCAAATCAAAAATCGAAGTCTTCACGGCCATGCTCGTCGAGCAACCGGACAATGCCATGATCTGGTATGGCCTGGCCAGTGAACAATCCAAGCTGGAGAACTGGGGCGAGGCCGCAAAGGCTTTACGCCGGGTGGTGGCTCTCAACCCGGATTACACGGCTGCGTATCAGATGCTCGGCACGGCCCTGGCCAATACCAATGACCTTGCCGGAGCACGACAGGCCTGGAGAGATGGCATTGAGGCCGCGGGTCGCACCGGTGCGTGGAAGGCCGGGCAACATATGCAAGGCTTGCTGGACGGCGTTGGCGGCTCCAATGAGGCTCTCTGCAATGACCCAGGCAACTGAAATAGCTGACTCAACAAAGGAGCGAGGCCGAAGTACGGCTTTGCCGCAAAAGTCACAGGCTCAGTAAGAGTTTTCGCCGCGTAGCGGCGGCTTGAGTTTAGCCCGGCCTTTTAAGGCCGGGACATTTGAAGCTCAAAAGACATCGTCGCATAGCGACGGTTGAAACACTCACTCAATCGTCGCTAACGCCACTTGATTCGCTTGCCGTTGCGATCCCGGTCTTAAAAAGGGCAGCAATATACGCCGCAGCTCACGCCCGATAATTCTGTCCTCCACAAACTTGAAGTAGAATGACCAATACAATTCAAGCAGTTAGATAATCGAGCAAGGGAGCGGGGCCGATGGTTACGACTGCCCAGTCTTCTCAATCGGTGCGGCCGAAGCAGCCAACAGGTGCGTTCAGGCGCTGGTTGCTCGAGGGTTACGTCAAGGAAATAGATGGACCCTTCGAGCGCGAGAAGGACATCCACCGCCACCACGCCTGGTACAAAGTGATGTGCCTGACGGGCGTTGACTACTTTTCCACGCTCGGTTATCAACCGGGCATTGCCTTCCTGGCCGCCGGCGCTCTCTCTCCAGTGGCGACAATAATTCTGGTGCTGCTGACACTGCTGGGGGCGCTCCCGATCTACCGCCGCGTGGCCGAGGAAAGCCCGCATGGTGAGGGTTCGATCTCGATGCTAGCGAAGCTCTTGTCGTGGTGGCAGGGCAAGTTCTTTATCCTGGTGCTGCTCGGCTTTGTGGCGACCGATTTCATCATCACCATCACCCTCTCCGCGGCAGACGCCACCGCGCACATCGTCGAAAATCCGCTGCTGGAAGATCTGCTTCACGGCTACCACCCGACCGCCGTAAGCATCGGCATCACGCTCGCCCTCATAAGCTTTCTTGCGGGCGTCTTCATAAAAGGCTTCAAAGAGGCCATCGGAATCGCCGTTGTACTTGTCACTGTCTATCTCGGCCTGAACTTGATCGTGCTCAGCGTAGGGTTGTATCACGTCGCGCAAAACCCGTCGGTCATTTCAAATTGGCAAAACGCGTTACTCGCGCACCCAAGCGTCGGTGGCAACTGGACAATGATCATCCTGATCGGCCTCCTGGTCTTTCCAAAACTCGCTTTGGGACTCTCAGGATTTGAGACTGGGGTAGCGGTAATGCCACTAGTCAAAGGCGACGCCGGCGACACCGAGGAGAATCCGCGCGGCCGCATACGCAACACGAAGAAGCTGCTCTTTGTTGCCGCACTAATTATGAGCGTACTGCTGATCGCCAGCAGTTTTGTCACGACGCTGCTAATCTCGCCCGATAAGTTTCGTCCGGCGCGGGGTGACTTACCGGCCGGGGAAGCGGCTGGGCGCGCCCTCGCCTACCTGGCTCACGATTCTCTCGGTCCGGTCTTCGGCACTTTCTACGATGTCAGCACTATTCTGATTCTGTGGTTTGCGGGCGCGTCGGCCATGGCCGGACTGCTTAATATCGTTCCGCGGTACCTGCCTCGCTACGGTATGGCGCCCGACTGGACGCGGGCGATGCGACCACTCGTCATCGTCTTCACCATCATTGCGTTCGCCATCACCTTTATCTTCAAGGCGGATGTGAATGCGCAAGGAGGAGCGTATGCGACTGGTGTGTTGGTCTTGATGAGTTCGGCGGCAGTGGCAGTCACCATCTCGGCACTGCGTCGTCAGCAGAGGGTTTGGGCCGCGGCGTGTGGGCTAATCGCGCTCGTGTTCGCATACACTACGATAGTTAACATCATCGAACGCCCGGACGGCATCAAGATCGCCGGGTTCTTTATCGCCCTCATTATTCTGGTTTCACTTCTTTCGCGAGTTGCGCGCACCACTGAATTGCGCGTAGAAAGCGTTGAGATAGACGAAACCGCGCAACGTTTCCTCGATGAGGCAGCAAGCCATGGGACACTTCGCATCATCACCAATTGTCCGGAGGACAGCAATCCGGAAGAATACCGGCGAGAAATAGCCGAGAACCGCCACGACCACAATCTTTCTACTAAAGACCCTATTCTGTTTCTTGAAGTCGAAGTCCGCGATGCTTCTGAATTTGCGCATGCCATGAGAGTGGAAGGAATGGAGGTGGGTGGCTACCGGGTTTTGCGGGCCGAGGGGCCGGCAGTTCCAAACACCATCGCTGCTTTTCTTCTCTATCTTCGCGACCGCACGGGAAGTGTGCCGCACGCCTATTTTCACTGGGGTTCAAAGAATCCCATTGCTTACCTTTTCGATTACGTCGCTTTTGGACGAGGCGACACCGCGCCCGTGACCCGCGAGGTGCTCAGGCAGGCGGAGCCAGACGAAGAGAACCGACCGGCCATTCATGTGGGTGGGTATTGAGCTACGACGGCTTAGAGCCACCCGCCCGAAAAACCTGCAAGGCGAAGGCCTTCCTTGATGTACGGGCAGCGACGCATTAGCCGCCAAAGAAATCCTGACCGGTAGTTCTCAATCATCAAAACGATCGGCCCCTGATCCAAACCGTAGTAACCCTTTGAGATCCATTCCTTACTTGCGGCCGTTGAAAACGTCGGATTGAAACTGCACTTGAATCCGTAGTGGCTGGTCATCTCCGGAAAAGTCTGATCAAAATACTGGATCGACGGCAGAACGATGTCTGGTGCAAAAGGAAGTGAAGCAACCACGGCCCAGGGCGCCAGCGTTCCGTCGTCGGGACCGTTGGGAACACCGCGGGCACTGTAGTCGTAGAACCTGTGCAACTTGCCCTTGATCTTTTTGCTTGCCGGTCCCGGGCCATCGCTTGCGGTCAGACCCCAAATGTGTTCACCATAGCCTTTGAAGCCGCGCGGGTTGCGAATCGCATATTGCTGCTGAATGTATGTGGCACGGCGGCTGTTCTCGAAATAATCACTCCGACGTTTCCGCATGTAGTCATCCTGAATGCCCTGAAAATCGATCCACATGTGCGAGAGCTGATGAATGAAAAGCGGACCGGCGTAGAGAAACTCGTGGCCATAAATTTTCTTCCACTTGTAAGTCTTCGTCCACGCCCGGTAGCTGTTCGCGGGCAGAGGGTGAGTTGGCGACGCCAGACCGAGGACGTAAAGAAGGAGCGCTTCGTTGTACCCCTGCCAACGATACTTGATGAATCCGTTTTCGGGCCGCCAACCATGCGTGACGGTCGCGCCACGATTCTGCGCCCAACGCCAATCCGCGCGGGCGTACATGGCCCGGGCAAGTTTGCGGATTGCGCGTTCGCCGCTGGTGTCGCGATCGAAATACTCAGCGGCGGTCAGTGCTCCAGCGATCAGGAACGTCGAGTCGATGGTTGACAGTTCGCAATCCCACGTCCGGCGTCCCGTCTTCATATCGAGAAAGTGATAATAGAAGCCTTTGTACCCGGTGGCGTCCGGTTCGGGGCTTTGCGGGCTGTCCAAAAAGAAGCGCAGGGTGGTAAGAGTCCGTTCCCCGGCGTCGCTGCGCCTGATGAATCCGCGTTCGACACCGACGGGGTATGCCGCGAGGGCAAACCCGGTGGGCGCTATGCTGCACGGCGAGCCCTGGCGGGTGCTGTCCGGCACTAAACCATTCTGCGAATTTGTTTCTTTCAGGAAATAGTCGAAGGTCAGACGCTGAAGCGTCTCAAGCTGTTCGTCAGGAAAGGGTTGCAGACTCGGCTTCCGCGAGGACATTGTTAACTTGAAAACGATTGGGAGGATTTCACAATCGTGTTCGATCGCGCAACCCTCACCCAGACAGTTTAGTCGTAACGCAAACTGTTAGGTTGCGCCGCGTTCCAAACCACACCGCAAATTAACATTACTTGTTCAGCGCGCTCGTGGGTATGTGGTCTAACGCACAGACAACGTTTTCCCTTTAGTTGATGCTAACAAGTTAAGGAAAGGGAGAGATTCGCTGATGGCTTCACAGCCTAATTGCTCAAAATGTAAGAGCGACATGCAACAGGGACTGCTTGTCGATTTGAGCTATGCCGGGATACTTCGCAGCATGTGGGTCGAAGATCAGGCAGCGAGCACCGTTGTAGCGGGAATTCCCGATAGCGACAAACGAAAAGTGAAGACGATAACCTACCGTTGCTCACATTGTGGCTTCCTCGATTCTTACGCTAATTAGTCTGACAACGGCGTGGGGCTTTTCTTACTTCAAGGAAGTCTTCGGTAAGAAATCCGTCCCAACCGGCGCGCCTTGAGTTCGTACGCGGCCGGCAATCCTGGTCGGCCGCTGGTGTTTAGTCTCTCAGCTTCTTCAGAGCATCGCTTTCCAACACTTCGGTGGAAATAGGCCATGAATTAACGTGGACGTAGCTTTCGCTCAAAGGTCGAACGAAGCTGCCGGCCACGGGATACTCGTTGTCATCAGGATTAAGGCTGGAATTAACGCTGCCAGTGAATGACTTCCCACCATCGTTCATCACAAAGTGCCCGCTGCGATATGCGAACACCGTTGATGTGAGGCCCGACTTCAGCGCAAAGCGCAGCGTGTTACCCATGACCTTACCTTCAAAGGTCGATTCATCGAAAGCTACGCGGTCGCCCTCTTGTTTGAAGCATCCCAAACTCGCGGCGAAGCTTCCCTTGCCCGTGAGATTCCAGCATCCGGCGAATGAAAGAGGCGAATCTTTAGTCGCGTCGGTTTTCTTGAAGTTGACCGCCCCAGTAAGCCAAACCTTGTAAACGCCGTTGCCGCCGTTGTCGCCGTATTTGATACCTTTGATTCTCATCACGATGTCACGGGCCCTGCCAAGTTGAACGCTCTTGACTACTCGCTCGCTGCCGCTGTCAACACCCTGGGCGAGGACGTCTGAGAGAATTGATCTTGAGTTGGTGTCGAACAGGTCGAGATGTGCGCCGGCATTCGTACCCGAAGCCGTCACTTCGAATGTGATAGTCAGCTTTCCGGGACCCGCGCTGAACTGGTAGAAGTACTCGTCATTGCTTCCGTCCAGATCGTCGCTTAACTCACCTGAGATAAGCTGGGTGGGGTGATCCCGATCCTTTGACCTGTCCTGCCCAACGGCCACGCTGGTTGAAGCAAATAACAAAATCATCGCGATGAACACGACCGTCATGGACACGCCCGACGAGATTCTGCTCTGGTGCTGCGAATTCATAAATAGATCCTCCAAAAACGTTTTTGCTTGCCAAAGGTCGAAGAATTAAGCGAGCAAGGCCATGGTTACGGTCCACCCTCGCCTGATTGAAAACAGGTTCGCCGGCTCATCTGGGATTGTCGCTTCGCGGCGATGCGTAAATCAGCTCGAAGTCAACCGTCGCGCGCGGCGTCCTCTGGTCCAACATCACGTACTTTGAACCAGTAAAAGTACGCAGTGCCCCCGGGGGCGGTTGTGATTGGCCCGCGCTGCCACCAATCCACTGTCTGGTGCGAAAGAGCGGATTGGGATCTGGTTCAGGCAAGAGACCATCGCCTCCCATCGAAGCTATTACCCGTACTTGCCTGTTTGCCGGCAACTTTAGCGCGTAGCGGCAGGTGTAATAGCTCTGGCCGTAAGCGTCCCGGTAATTGTCATTGTCTGGTTTCCACATCTGGCTGTGATCGCCGCGCAGTGGCTTATTGGTAGCGGGGTCTAAGGCCGCGACATAGAATGATATGCAACGATTATTAATTGAGTCTTCAAGACTGGAGCTGACCGGGACGACCCCGTATTCTTTCCTCCAGCGTATCGTTCCGTTAACTGCCCACATCGGTTGAAAGTCCGGCTGGGCAATGGGCGTTGGCGTGGGAAAGGGCGTCGCATTTGGGTTCGGACGGGAGCCTCTGGGCCGGTCTTGAGGTTGCACACTCAAAGCCACACCCGCGAGCAAGACCAAGCTCGCCACGCTTAAAAGCAGAAATCGTTTCGTAGGATTCATTTTATTCACCTCACTCATCACGCGAATAATCTTTCACTCTGTTTCACTCCAGCTCCACGTCACTTCGGACCCCGATCGATAGCAACGTAAAGCAACTCGAAATTCACCACCGCCCGAGTCGTTCTTCTATCCAGCTTCACGGAGGTGTAACCGGTAAATCCACGTTCAGCACCTGCGGGTGGTTTCGACCGGCTGCCACCAATCCACGGGTCGCTGATGTACATGGGACTGCGATCCTCTTTTGGCAAAAGCAGAATGCCGCCCATTGTGGCAATCATGTATAGGGGTCTTCCTGTCGGCGCGGTCAGGCTGTACCGGCAAACGTAATAGTCTCCCTCTTCAGACATCTGAAAGGGCGAAGAAACCTGATCCGTATAGGCAAGTGCTTTCCCGCTGCCCGGATCGGTGGCCACCACGCTAAAGGCGCTGCAAGGGTAAACAGCTGCTCGGCTATTGCCGGGCCCCATTGGGACCGTACCCATGTCTTTCTTCCAGCGGATGGCGCCGCTGACGGTGTACAGTCCCGGCGGGGTGGGCACCGGCTCTGGCGAAGTCCGCGACGGCGGTGGCGGTGGGAGGTTCGACGCTCCCTGCTTGACGGTGACTGAGACCTGGGCCAGAAGCACGTTTGCATCAGAGAGCTTAAAAACGTAGCGCTTACCTAGCTCGACTGTGGCATTCCGGCTTCCCCGGCCCTGCTCGACGATGAAAGTTTCGTCATTCTGATCCACCCTCACCCAGACTTCGGCGTACGGATGCTTCGCTCCGCCATCCCACTCGAGAGACACAGTTCCGCTCGTCTGGCCGGGCGGTATCACAACGGGATTATTATCTGCAACGATAAAGGGCGCCGGCGGCAACTTTCGCTGGGCTGAAGCGCTCGCGCCTACGAGTAGTAAGAAACCCAAAGCTAGAAGCAATGATTTGCTGGCCTGCTTCATGACTTTCGTACCTCCATTACGGTTAAAATTGCTCTGTTGAATGGACTGAATTAGCCGGGGATGAAACGGGTTAAGATTTCGTGTACTTAAAATTGACCTCTGTCGATTTAGCGAGAATCTGATCGCCCCGATCATAGCGCTCCAGGTATAAGATGAATTTCAGGAGGTACAGTCCGGGCCGCTTAATGTTGAATTCCCGATAGGGGATGAAGAGGCTTTTGTCCGAATACCTGCTGGAATTGAAACGGGGCGTGACCTTGACGTATGTGACCACGTGGCCATCGCTCGTACTATAGTTCCCCTGCAAATCGGCGCCTGTAAGTTGGGCGCCTTCCTTTGTGTAAAAGTGGGCGACCAAAGTGCATTCGACGTTTAAGCTGTTTTTCACCGTAAACCTGGCGTGAATGCGCATACCCTTTTTCCCATCGACTCTTACGTCATGCTCGACCCACACCTTCTCAAACGCTCCGTCCTGCTCAGCCGCGATTGGTTGCAGTCTTTCAACCACATCAAATTTCGGCACCGCCTTACCGAGACTTCTACTGGAGAGCGCCCCGCTGATCAGCAGCATCGAGAGCGCGGAGAGAATGCCGAACAATTTTCTGTGTGAGACGGCGTTATCAAGTAACGATTCCATTGCCAGAGCCCTTTCACTGATTCCGACTAACCACGGCAGCTGGTTGCAAGAAACATCACGCAGCTGCACTCACTGCACAATCCTTTAGTCTGAGTCGATCGTGGCAAACAATTATTAGCTTTCATTAACGTTCGTTGGGCCTGATCTAATTGGGGGAGGAACTCTGACCTTATCGCCGGGAAGGGTCTTTAAGGGCTTAAAATATTTCTGGCTTGTTGCCTGCAGATAGCCGTTGTTCGTGTTGTAAACCCAGAAAGACCAATAGCGATCGGAGCTCGTTAGATACTGGGGCACGTTCTGCGCGTCCGGATAACGCTCGGCGGCAGTGGGCGAACGATCTACACCCGAGCCATGCCGCGCTTGTTGTTGCTGCGCGAAATAGACCATCTCCAGCCGGATTCGCGTGGGTTCCCCCTGACGAAATCCGCGATCAACCCAGGAGCATTGGCCGGGACTCAAGTTTGTTACGGGGGCCGCGCCCCTGGTTCCGGCGACAAAATCAACAGTCATGTTCATCATCTGCTCGCCGGTGACGACGGTTGTTCCAGGAGTTGAATTGAACCTCAATCCACCACCGCGACATCGCAGCTCGTACGATTTCTGCATGACCGCGGATGAGTGGAACTTTGACGGAAATACTCGTCTGTGGGCGGTCACTAATACGCCTGCGGTTAACGTCAATGCCAGCAATAGAGTGACGCGTGGGCGATAGTTTCGACGACGTATGCTGCTGGACATTTTCGTTCTCCTTAATCGGTGTCACCAAAATCTCCGTAACGACCACAGAAAACACCAGGCGCCTCGAGCCCGTCTGTAGATCTATCTGCTCCTAATGAAGAGTGGCGAACTCGCGCAAACGTATCGCAGAATTTTTTTGGCGGGTGCCTGGTAGATTGCAGACGTGTTACTGAGAACTAGTTCACCGGACCTCTCCCGGATTCACGGAGAAAGGCAATCCCTGGCCTACCCGACAGGTCTGGCGCCGTTCAACCTTTTGCTCCCGCATCGGCCCGAATAGTGCTTTATGTAGTAATCAAAGGTCTCACCGCGATTGTGAGCCTGCAGGTACACATCGATGGTTTCGCGGCAGAGTTTTGAACTTTTATCCTTGGGCGCGTCGTCGTCGTATTCAATGAGGCAGCGCACATAGTGATTGTGCCCCTCGAACAGTCGGTAGCAGTCTGTCGAATAATGCGTGTACTTGCCGTTAGATTCTTTGCGGACCTGGCGCGCATAATCACGCGCGAATTCCTGAGCTTTTTCCAGATTGATGTTGTGTGCTGACAACGTCACTGGAAGGACTAATCCCCCGCCGATGAAAAACGCTGCAACGCCGAGGCGTAGGTTTCTTCTCCTCATGTCTGACCTCATCAGTTCGGATCGACCTGAGCGTAAGTCAGATCGAACTTTAGATACGTGCCCTTGACTGTTCCCAGTGTGAGGTACTTGCCAACGAAACCGCGCTCCCAGCCCTTCGGCGGTGTTGAGCGAGCACCTCCGATCCAGGGATCAGTTATGTACATCGGTTCGCGATCCTCCTGGGGCAAGCGCCTAGTGCCGCCCATGACCGGTATCACGTACAGGCTCCTGCCGGCCGGGGCAGTGACCTCATATTGGCAGGTGTAGAACTCTCCCTGGTCAGGTCCTGGTGTCATCATCTTGTCGGTCACCGCGAGTGGTTTGCTTCTGAGGGCATGAGCGTCATAGACCGCAACATAAAATGGCATACACGGGAAGACCGCAGGCTCCGGATGACGAGGCCCCTTCGGTACTACTCCGAAGTCTTTCCGCACCCGTATCAAGCCTGTGAGCTTCTGCATTGGCTCAGGCTTGCCCGTGGCCAGGATTTCTTTGACGCCGGCCGGGTACTGCGCCCGAACGCTTACGACCGAAGTAATCATCAAGAGAAATCCGCCGGCAATCAGTCCTAAGCTTTTGAGTCTCTGTTTCATCGTGGTTCGCACCTCGTTAGTTTTGATAACCCCTTAATTCTTTAAGTTCCGCAATCCTTGTCATGAAGAGTAGTAGAACATTCAGCTTCATCGCAATCTTCAAGGGTGCCTCTCAATGAACAACCGCAGGTATGGTCGACTAGGGCGCCGAACGGACGAAGGTGCCGGTCGTTTCAAGACCTCTGGCAATGCCTTTGAACGATTTCCCGCTTTCGTCCATCGCAAATTCGCCGGCGTCGACGAGGGCGCCTTTGGGATCCAGTATCTTGAATCGCAGTGTATTGGCGACGACGGTACCTTCCATGACGAGTTTGACAGGAGCGTCCGGGGTGTCGGTTGCGTACACGCCCAGTACCACCTGGTCGCCGTTTTGCCGGATTTTCATTGTCACCGGAATACCACCCGACACCACCTTCCATACTCCAGAGAATGACACCGGAGGCGCTTTAAACCCTGAGGGTTTTTCCGGGCGCTTGCCGTTCCAGGTCGCCTCTACCTCGTCAGGATTTTCGCCGCGGTTGTAAGTACCGCTAAAAGCCCTCTCGGTCTCGTCCAACACGAACCGGCCGCTGCCACTGCCACCATCCGATTCCCATTTGAAGCGCAAAACCCTGCCTGATACGGTGCCCTCGATTTTTCCGTTGTTGCTCGGATAAATCCCCGTCACCTTGTTACCCGTTTGCACAACGGTGAGCTGAATTGCGTATTGACCGTTCGAGATGGTTTCCCAACTGCCGGCGAATGAGGCCACGGGCGGCTTATATGTGTTCCATGTGGAGGTGAATTCTTTGGGTTTGAGGGCGGTTGAACTGCCGGTAAAGCCTTTACCATCCTCGTCCATAATGAACTCGGCAGTACCTTCGTAACCTCCGTCCTGAGTCCACTTGAAAGTGAGTTTTCTATCGGTCACTACGCCGTCAAAGATTTTTCCGTTGCCCGGCGAATAACTGCCGGTGACCTCGTTGTCGATCTGCTTGAGGATGACGGTGTACAAATGGGTCCCACCCGAAATCGTTTTCCAGGTGCCGGTAAAAGAAACGTCCTCGGGAGAGGATGCCGCGGGTCCGCTCAAGCTCGCGGTTCGGTTAAAGTCGCGATGGTGCTTACTCTCAGGTTGGGCCGCAAAATTCGCGGCCTTTGCCGTGGAAGCTCCAGCTAATAGAGACAGCGCAAAGAGAAATGCAAAAGTTTTCATCGCTATTTCCAAACAGACCGAGGAATCTTCCAGGCCCAGAGTTCTTTCTTAAGGCTGACCGCTTTGCTAATGGAAAGTGGCGCAGAAGTGGCAAACGTATCGAAGAAATTTTGTTGGGAAACTGAGAGGGCGTTTCACCTCATGAATGAAACTCGAGGATGTGAATGAGAAAGTATGGAGCGGCGAATTACTCCGCAAAGAATTACGCCAGGAGCAAATTGGCAAAAGACACTATCTCAGGCAGAGCTTTTTTGGACGGACCGAGAATTACCTTTTCTTCACGCGGAAGAGAGATTTGCTAAGATCCTCGACCTCGCCACTGGGGCTGACTCCCCTCAGTATCAAAACGTAATCGCCGCTTTCGAGTTTGCGGGCCGGAACGGTGAATGAAAAACTTGCCCCGCTGTTACCGCGTCTGGGTTTGAGGTTCGTCTGACTAAAGACTTCTACGCCCGTGATTGTTTGCAGGGTGGCGCGGTAGCTCGGAAAATCATTCTCCTTCAAATTGAGATGCAGGCGGGCTTCAGTGGTGTCAGGCAACAAAACGAGCGTCGGGATCTGGCCATTATCAGCGCCCCGCACTCCGCCCACTATCAAAGCCAGGGAAACAGAGCGCGGCTCAGAACTCACGGTTGGGCTCGGTGGCGGTGGCGTCGCTTGCCCGGCGGCCAACTCTTCTGCGCGCCGGCGTTCATCCGCTTGCTGTGCCTGTTCACCTGCGCGTCGCTGCTGCTCAGCCTCAATAGCTTTTTGAGTTTGCGCCAACTCCTGTTGCCGCTGTCGAGTTTGAATCACAAACCAGATGCCCCCAATCACAAGCAGCAGGGTTGCCAGGGCGACTGAGAATGCCAACGCCGGACTGTGGCCGCGAACCGAAGCGAGTAGTCTTTGCCACCATGAGACGCGCGAGGCCGACTGCTCGATAGTCGACACCTCTTCGGTTTGATCGAGCTTCGTCACCAACGCGGTAGCGAACTTGACCCGCTCACGTCGCGCCGGATGGGCCAGGTAGACCTGCTCGAACCTCGCGCGCACTTCCCCGGATAACTGGCCGCGCACATAACTATCGACCAATTTGCTTTCAGTCTGCAGAATCTCATTGAAGAGCTGCGGTTTGGCGAAATACTCTTCTTCCAGAGCAAACTGCTCCGACTCGGACAATTCGCCGAGCAGGTAGCGCCTCATAGTTTGTTCTGACTGATCCATCACTTTCGGTCTTGTAATTAGTAAAGATGCACTGCTCTCACTCTTCAGTGTCAAAAATGGCTATTCATATCGCTGATTTCTTCCGGAAGCATCGGGTCACGCACTGCTCAAGTTTGTCGCGCACGCGTTGCGCTCGATTTGCCAGCGCATCGCGCCGCAGCCCCATGCGCTCAGCCAAAGCTCTGCGGCGCTCGATCTGGCCATGTTTTTCGTGACTGTAATATTCGGCTATTAACTCGCGGCTCTCCACCGGGAGTGCGAGTAAACAGTTATCCAGGCAGGCCAGGCGCTGTTCCTTCTCTGCCGCGCCCGTCGGGTCAGAAACTGGGGCATTAAGCTTAACCTCCTCAAGCGGGGCCCGACGGCTCTCGTGTCCCTTAAGTGCTTCCAGGCAAACCAGCCGCGCGACTTCATAGGAGTAGCCGCCGATGTTTCTGATCTCGATCCCTTCGTCAAGCTTTCGCGCAATGCGGTTGAAGGTCTCGTCCACGTGTTCGTCAGGAAAAGGGGCGCCGCGCCATTCAAAAAACCTGATTAAGGTGCGGCGCAAGTCTTCATATTTTTCACCGGCTTGCTCTCGATCTGCACCCAGACGGTCCAACAGCCGGCTGAAGGCGTTTCCGGTCAGTTCCATTTACCGTCCACACCCCCGAGTGCAGCCGCGTACCCGTCAAATCGCAATGTTGGCTTCACCGACTTGCCCTATCTCCATTCGCCCTGCAACACGAATGCACCCCAGTAATAGGGCGATTGCCAATGTCGCTTTTTGAGCATCTCGATTTGCGCCGCTCTGAGAGCCGCAGCCGGAGGCAACTTCTCTTGCAGCACGCCCCGGTAAAAACGCTTCATTAACTCGGCGGTCGCGGCATCGTCAACTTCCCACAGGCTGGCCATTACCCGCGGCGCGCCTGCGTACATAAAACCGCGCGTAAGACCGATCAGTCCTTCGCCCTTAACCTCTTTCCCGAGTCCGGTCTGGCAGGCGCTGAGGACGACCAGGTCCGCGTTAAGCCGCAGATCATAAATCTCGTGCAACCGCAGAAATCCCTCCTGCGGTTGTCCCGTTTCATCGACCAGTGAGAGCACGAGTCCGGACAATTCCGGGTGGCGGCTGTCGAGCAGCCCGTGCGTGCTGAAGTGAACGAAGCGATATTGATTCAACGCGTCGCTCATCACCAGCTTACGGTTGGCCTGAAAATCCAGTGCCTCTAACCCCGACTGCCGTGGGGTCATCGACATGATCGCTTCCGCTTCGTCGCGACTGAACAGCAAACGCCGCAGACCGGCGCGTCCCTCGCCTCTCACGCTCCTGAGTGCGCGGCCCAATGAAGATGAGGGGCCGGAAGCGTTGATGGATGTGGGAGGCGGCTTCTGAATCGGAGTGCTCCCGTGGCCGCTTTTGGAGGCGAGGCTCAATTTGACGCGCGCGTCGTCTGCCTGGAAAACCGGATCCGCCAACACTGCCACTGTCCTGGCAGCTGGTTGGCGGTCAGCGAATTCACGCCGCAGCACGGCGAGGAGGGACGCCGAAGGCAGATTTACAATTTCATGATCAAGTACCAGAGGCCGGGCGGCGGTCCTTCTGTCAGCGCCCTGTGCCGAAGGCGCCGGCAGAGCCGCAAACGGCAGGTATTGGAGGGCCCCATCAGCGACAATTAATAGACGCTTCGCGCCCAATTGCGCAGCCGCGGGTCCCAGCAGCATTTGGCTCAAGGCGGCCGCCTGCGTTGCATACTGTGCTTCTGCTGCCGTCTCGCGGGCGCGTTGTTGACCAGCCGTCAACTCCGGCACCGGCTGGCGCGCGATGAGTAACTCGTAGACTCGACGTGCCTGCGCCTCGACTTCAGCTCTTGGTGGCAGGCGATAACTGAGCACGTTATTCGGCGTCACCAACCAGAGATAGCTTTGTTCATCAATCAGCGCATATTCCAACAGGATAGTGTTATCGTCGAGCAACTGCTGCTGGATTTCATTAACGCTGAGTGGCTGCGGCTGGGTCAGCGCCGCGTAACGCGGACTGCGCTCCCGAATCTCAGCCTGCACCTGGCGACGCTCATCTTCGAGCGCATCAATCTCGCGTTCAGCAGCTATCTTTTGTGCCTCGGTATATTTGCCTCTCAACAACTTCGCGAGGTCATCGAGACGAGCGGTAATTTGTTTATTTGCGCTCCGCTCGCGCGCCCGGAGCGTTTCGTCAACTCCCTGGCGCAGGTCAACTCGAGCCTGCGTGAGTAACTCTACGAGACTGCGCCCTTTGACCTTTTCGTTGAAAGTGAGCGCCGCCAGATCGTGCCCTGCCTGCGGATTGGCCGCGTGCACCCGCATCATCAAATCAATCTGGAACTCATAGAAGTGGAACAAGCTTGCGGTGAAAGCGGACTGCAGCTCAGGACTTCCCGCATGTTCGCGCAGGAACTCGAGCAGCGCAATCGACTTTTCGATACTGACTTGTGCTTCGGAGAGTCGGCCCAAATCGCGCAGGTCGGTGGCGCGGTGCTTGAGAGTGATGGCCTGGCTTCGCTTGCTGCCTTGAGCTTCCCAGATGCGCAGCGCCTCGTCGTGGTAAGCGAGGGCCTTCTCAAATTCGCCCAACTTATAGTAGGCGACGCCAACGTTGGTCAGCACATTCCCGATCGTGCCTTTACTTACTCCGGGAGATTGCGCTAACAGCAAGGCTTGTGCACCATGCTCTACTGCACTCTGCCGGTTACCTGCGCGGGCATATTCAGTACTAATTAATGCCTGCTCGATCGCTTCCTGCTGCTTGTTTCCAATCAGCTGCCAGATCGCCAAAGCTTTGCTGGAGTATTCGAGAGACTGTTTAGGTTTCTCTTCGAGATGGAATGAATAACCGAGGTTCCGAAGCGTCGCGGCCTCTCCATTTTTGTCTCCCAATTCCTGATACAGCTTGATTAGAGGGCAGTAATAATCCCTTGCTTTTTCTTCTTCCCCCAAAATGTTGTAGATGTTCGCGATGAACGTATACGTCTTAGCCTGGCTGAGTTTCTCATCAGTAGTCTGATACAACTTCAGGGCCTGTTCACCGAATTGCAGTGCGATTCCCATCTCTTCAAGCTCTCGATATACCTGGGCAGTATTTTCAAGCGCCCGTCCCTGTCTGAAGTTGTCTTGCAGAGCCTTTGCGATCTGCAAAGCTTGATCAAAACGTTCCAGTGCCTTTGGCATATCACCCATCTCCGCGTAGGCGCTGCCCATGCCAATCATGATGGTAAATTGCTCGCTTCGATCTCCAATACCAATATAGAGTGCGAGAGTTTCTTCATATTTTTTGAGCGCCGCTTCCAGAGACTCTCGCGTGTTTTGACTACGCAACTTTTCAGCTTCATCAAAGATGCGGCGTGCTACCAGACGGTCTCTGTCCTGTTTTGTGGCCGGGCGGATTTCGACGAGCTTTGCTTCGTACCGTCCGGGACGAGCGTCCTTCTGAAACGAAATAACTTCAAGACGATAGGTGCCGGCCATTTCTGCGGTGATATCGACCGGTTCCGTACCCTGGTTTCCATTCGGATTGTCTACCGCGGTAATTAGCCTTCCGTCCGGCGCGAAGAGCTTCACGACCACGTCAATCCCTTTTTGCTCGACTGTCACCCGCGCATATTGTCCGGCTGCGATTGAGAGGCGATAGGAATGTGTTTGACCTCCGTGCAGGTCACGCGCAATAAGCTGCCCTACCTCGAGCCAACGCGCATCACGGTCCTCCTGCTGAGCCGCTTGAACAAACGTCACGCTCGGTTGGGAGTTTGGGAGGACTAGAGAATTCGCCCCTTGTAGCGAGCCTGCGAAACCCATGAGGCAAAAGAGTCCCACGATGGCTCCTGCGGAAAATAGCCGCGGCCGATTTTCCGAGATCGACATCAAACCCTTATGCCCAGTAAGTCCGCCCATTTGGAATGGTTATTCTAGCAGAAGTGACTTCTCTTCGATCTCAGGCGCTCCTCTTGCGGCCATTCTTCATGTGCGAAATATTCACTTGTGGCGTCACGTTCTGAACATGAGGACGGTGCAGCCGCTTCCTTTCCAGCGTACAGGCGTGCGGTAACACGGTCTGAGAGGGATGATTCTCGCGCGCGACGCGAAAAGTTCGATACGGATACTGAGTGTTTTGCGGGGCGGTGAGGCTCGAACTCTGTTCGCCGGTTATTTGTTCACGGATGGATAGATAGTCTTCCAATCTGCTTTCAGGTCGACGACTGTCCAGCCGCGTTGCGCCGCTTCATCCAATCCCTTGTCGAGTTTGCCGATATGCGACGTGCGGTCATACGCCCATTCGCGTTTTTCGTCGGTATGGTGAACGTACAAAAGAAGCGCGGGCCGGCGCCGGCCGCTGTCCACTGCAGCATCTGCAAGTCGCCGTCCGAATTTCCGAAGGCAGCGATTGGCCGGCGGCCGATGTGACTGTTGATCCCGACTGGTTTGCCAGGGCCGTCATCGATGAAGTTGATCTCAGGCAAGCGCGTCCGCACGGGCGCGCTGCCGCGCAGGTGCAATTACTTCGTCAACAACAATTATCCGGCGGATATTTTCAAAGCCGTCAGCACCAAGGGTTTTGCCCAATCGGGTGTCTGAGCAAGTTCGCACACGCTGCCAATCGGCCTCGATCAAGATGCACAAGCAACCTTGGCGACAGATTAGTGGCTCTACGCGGATCAGCCTCCTCGCTGTTGTCGTACACGCGCAGTTCGGTCAGCTTCGGCATGAGTCGGATCAAATTCAAGCGGCTGCGGATGTACCGCTCGCGAATCTTCTCGTCCGGGATGTCGTGTCCACCTGCCTCGACCCGGGCGCGAACGCGCGCAATATGACGTTCGACCCCTTCCAGGCCGACATACCAAATTCGCACCTCAATCTTTGAGGCCAACGCCTTTTCCAGCAGCCTGGTAATCGTTGTTCCACCCAATGTTGTCTCAAACGCAAAGTCCAGACTCTCGGCAAGGGCGTCCCAACAAACGCCGGCCTTCATTCCAGGCAGCGCTCTGCGCATCCTCCAGCGTGATGCCCGGGTTAGCTTTGGCAATGAGAGCGGCAGCTGTGTCTGGGTTAAAATATTCTCCGCCTTGTTCGATCAGCATTGCGCCCGCAATGCCACTCTTACCAGCGCCGTTCGTTCCGCCGAGCACATAGATGCGTGGGATCTGTCTAGCCACGCTTGCGAGCAGAGCTTACTGCGGCTTTTCCCAACTGTTTCGGCGCTGCCTCAAAGGCGGCCGCCATTCCTCGTCGCGCCTGGCGGGTTTGCATGCGATCGAGCAGGTCGTCAAACTGCTCGCTTAACGTGTCCAGTTTCATTTGAGGAGCGTCTTGCAGTGCTTTGAACTGATCCGTCGAGATCAACACGGCGCGAGGCGTGTCGTGCTTGGTGATGACCACCGTCGCGCCATGAATCGCCTGTTCCAGAACCCGACCGAACTCGTGCTTGGCCTCGGTTGCTGTATAAGAAGTCCGCGTTCCCACACTTACTTTATCGGACCGCGACGCCTTCGCTGTTCTTTTGGATGCCGGACGACTTTTCATAAGGCCATGTTAATCAGTATGGACAAAATGGGCAAAATGATGAGTGGCCGCGGCGGGCGAGATTAGCGAGGGCTCGATCTCGCAACGACTAAGAACATTATTGATTTCTGCGATAGGCAAGTATCGATTCCAAAGCCAGGTCCCGTTTCGCTTTGTAAGCCTCGACGGAGAACGGCACGAGGAGCGATGGCGTCAGCGCCGTTCGAGAATCCGATGACCAGGTCGTCTGGTGGTACTGGTCCGAAACGCTCACGGGCAATTGGCTATAGGGAAGAACGAAGAAGTTGTCCTCGCCGATGAAGTTGGGACCCGTCGGCGTCGGCTCTCCAACGAGAATCGCATTCGTATAGGATTCAATTACCGAAGCGACGATGGGCGCAGCCGAATACGTGTACCTCCCCACGATCAGGAAGAGGTTCCCCCGTTGGTTGATCCTTTCGGCGCGAGTCAGGAAACTGAGCACGGGGTACGCCTGCCGGCCGTTGCCCCCGTTGTTCCACCGCATGTCGATAATCAGCTTCTCGATCTTCTGCTCGTCGATGTAGATAAAGAGGCGCTGCAAGAACGCATCCAAAGGCTCTGCGGGATCTGGGACCACCAGGTTAAACTGGAAATAGACAATTTTGGTGTTCGGCACAGTCTCGAACCAATAGTTCTTCCGGCGATCCTTGAGGTATAGGGGTAATGGACCAGGCGAACTCTCGAACAGCGTGACCCAACTCGGGTGTCCCGCGATCCTACTGTATTGCTGATCGTCCCTGGCCGCCGCCACCTCCGTAGTGCGCGTCGTTCCATCGGCCTCGCGAACCGTGAACACGATGCTCTCGGACTGCGGCTGCAGACCCAGGCCATTTAATATTCCAGGATACCGCGCAAGCCGCGGCCCGTTTCGCTTGATATTCTGAGGGTTGTCCTTGTCTCTGCTGATGATGGGATCAAGCGCTCGCATGACTTGCTCCGGCGTCTGATTCCCAAAGCGCAGCACCTGCTTGCCCACGAGATCCGCATACTTCGCATCGGCGGCGACGATGTACAAGCCCTCGTCAAACAGTTCGAACTGTAAAGGGACCTGTTTCCATGAAGGAATGACCTGGGGAGCTATTCCGGTATGACCGTCGCCGACGAGGTTCAGGAGACGCCATATCCCCACGATCATTTGATTGTCCGTCAGGCGGGGTACGTCCGCGCGAAGTCGCTCAACCTCAGTGTGGAATTGAGCCTCCGGGGTTTTGTGAAACGGGTCATAGCCCATGCGTTTGACTTCGGCCTCGAAAAAAGAGAGGTCGTGGCGCCAACCGTCGGTGCGCGATGTGTGTTCCCTGTCGATCTCACCGGTCATCGACTTGAAGCGGGGATCGCCTCGCAGGAAGGCAAACTCCTCATTCGTAGCGAGTCGTTCGCGATTGCGGACTCCAAGGTCGAGCGCTCGTTGCAGCGCTTTGATCGTCGCCTCCTTGTCCTTCAGCCTCGCGTGCGAGCGCGCGATCTCGAAGGCGACGCGCCACAGCTGAAAGAAGGTGCCGAGCTCCATTGCCTTTTCGAATGACGGAATTGCTTTTCGATACTCGCCAGTATTGAACTGGGCAGTTCCGAGGGAATACCACCACCAACCGACATGCGGGTTGCCGGCCACCAGACGCTCCCACAAGGGCACGGCGGCGGCCCAATCGCGTGACTGAGACCTTGCCTGGGCCTGGTTCAAATCATTAAGAACGGCGTTAGGGTCGGGCTGTGCCTGTAAGGAAATCGCCGCCGCGACGACGATCGAGATTTGCATGACGATACTGGCGATCGATTGGAAACTCATCGTCTAGACCTCCATTGATGGGTATCTGCAAACCCGAGCCATTCAGCATTCCATTCTTTGGTCTGGCTCTAGCGAATCCTCACGGTGAAACTTACGCTTCCGGTATTATTTGGAGCGACCTGGCTCAGGCTTCCGGCAAACGTCCAACGCACATTCGTAACCGCGCGGTCGTAGCCTGCCGCTGCGCCACCGCCGCCGCTGACCGGCGTGTAAGTCCATGAAGCCCCGCCGTTATTTGAATATGCGAAAGTCGCCACCAGTCCCGTTGTCCCGGGATTGCTCGACATTGTGCCCAGCTTGAAATCGACATTGCGCAAGACCCGCTCCAGCGGATCTACGTTGAGAGGGTTTGGATCTACGATCACAAACGAGGTTGCTGGTTGCCCGCCGGAGTTCGTGTAGACGATGGTGAACGTAAGATCAGTGCCCGGCAGTTGGGTCCCAGTCGGACTAACGCTCTTCACCAGTCCAACGCTGGGCGGAAGCGGGTTAATTGTCGTGTTGTCGGTAGCGCTGTTGTTGTTGGCTCCCGTGCGGCTCGGGTCGTTAGGATCAGTCACGCCACTGGCCGCAGTTATTATCCTCGCAGTGTTGGTGAGTGTTCCGCTTGCGGACCCCGAGAGAGTGCCGGTAACCGTGTACCTCAGAGTCGAACCTGAAGGCAGGTTAGCAGTCGTATTGATCGAGTTCCCGCTGCCGCTTGCCGCACCGCAGGTTGCTCCTCCGGTAGCGGATCCGCAGGTCCAATTCACGCCGGTAATCGTTGCCGGTACCGTGTCAGTAAAAATGGACCCCGTCGAGGCGTCCGGCCCGGCGTTGCTGACCACGATGGTGTAAGTGATTGCGCTGCCAGGAGTGATGTTGCCGAGGCCGTCCGTTTTTGTGATGCCAAGATTGGCATTGAGATTAATTGTATCGGCGTCGGTGGCGCTGTTGTTTGCCGGAGTTGCGTCAGTTAACCATGACGGCACCGCGACGGTCGCGGTGTTTGACAGTGTGCCGCTGGCCGTGGCGGAGAGTGTGCCGCTGATCGTGTAGGTGGCTGTGCCGGCGGGCAGAAGAGTGGCGCTGGTGTTGATCGAGTTGCCCGTTCCGGAAGCTGTCGAACAGGCTGAGCCGGCGGAAGCCACGCAATTCCAGGTCACGCTGGTTACGGTCGCGGGAACCGTGTCGGTAACCGTTCCCGTGACGGTGTACGTGCCGTTGTTAGTTACGACGACGGTGTAACTAACCGGACCTCCGCGATAGACCGTCGTGACGCCATCCGTCTTTGTAACTGAGAGGTCAGGCGCAGGAACGTTTGCGCTCGCGAGATCTCCAGTGACGGTGGTGCCGCCACTCAAAGCCCCGAACAACGAAGCCGAGAGCGACGGCAACGTAATCCGATACATGTTGCTCGGGCTTTGTGTCTGGATGAGCAGCCGGCCGGCGGAGTCAAAAGCAAGTCCGAGGGCGCTCGGCGTCGCGCCGCCGGGAAACGTCACGGTACCAACCAAAGTGGCTGCGCCGCCGGCAACTGAGGCGGTATAGAGCTGACGATTCTGGTTGATGATGTAAAGGACACCCCCACTAGAGAACGCCATATCGCCTCCGTTGCCGGTGCCCGTGATATTTGCGACCGCCGTAGCCCGACCAGTCGTCTGATTAACTGTGTACAGCGTGTTGTTGTCGGCAGCACCGCCGCCCGGCATGTAATAAAGAGTGTTGCCCAGAAAGGCCATGCGGAAACCACTGCCAACGTCGGCGCCACTCGTAGAGGGCCCGATATTACCCAGCACGACGGGTGCGATCGACGGCGTCGCTGGGTTGAAGCGGTATACCGCTCCGTTCACGCCGCTCGTATTGTTGATGACGTAGAACAGCATTCCGTCGGATGCGCGCTGGCCCAGGGTTGCCGCATTGCCGCCGGGGTAGTTTGTGTAGACCACCGATTCGGCCGCACTGGTCATGTCGACGATCCAGATGTTGTCGCTGGTTGAAGTGGCGTTGCCCCGAATGTGATAAACGTCAGTCTGCGCGGACGCCAGGGCGCTGAGCGACAAGACCACTAGCACGGCCGGCAGCAGTCGCCACCGGGAGTTACGTTCTATGATCGACTTAGCCATCCTCCGTGATCTTTCTCTGTGTGCGACGGCAAACTGGCAGCCGGCTGCGAGACGTCGGGTACTCGTTGGAATGGTAAACCTCTCCAGTCAACTGGGACAGCCCGTGTTCACGCCCCTCAACTGCGGAAGCCCGCACGAAGTAAGGGTAATTTGTTAAGCGCAGAAGGCGCACGCCCTTCGTGCGTGCTTCTGCACCTACACTCCGCGTTTTTCGATTTTTGCCCACGTATCGCGCAGGCCGATCGTCCGATTAAATACCAACTTGTTCGCCGGGCCCCCGGAATTTTCATCAACGCAATAATAACCAAGTCTTTCAAACTGATATTTTGTCCCGCGCTCCGCGTCCCGCACACTCGGTTCTATCTGGCAATCGTGCAAAACCTGTAACGAATCCGGATTCAGATTTTCGGTAAAGTCATGTCCTTCCGGAACGTCGTTGGGATCTTCTGTAAGGAAAAGGTTGTCGTAGAGCCGAACCTCGGTTGATAGCGCGTGAGCCGCTGAGACCCAGTGAATGGTGGACTTTACCTTTCGACCATCCGGCGTAGTACCACCGCGGGTAGCCGGATCGTAGGTGCAACGCAGCTCTACAACCCGGCCGTCGCTGTCCTTAATGACGTCTTTACAGGTTATTAAGTACGCATACCGCAAGCGCACCTCGCGACCAGGAGAGAGCCGGTAGAACTTTTTAGGTGGGTCTTCACGAAAATCATCTTCCTCAATAAAGATCGTTTTTGAAAAAGGAACTTTGCGGCTTCCCGCCGAAGCGTCCTCGGGATTGTTTACCGCGTCCATTTCTTCAACCAATTCATCGGGATAGTTCTCGATAACCACCTTCAGCGGCTTCTGTACACACATCACCCGCGGAACAATCTGATTTAGATCCTGGCGCAGGAAGTATTCGAGCTGCTGTAGCTGAGTAATGCCGTTGGTCTTCGAGACCCCAACACTGCCGACGAAGTTTCGAATGGCTGTCGAGGTAAACCCGCGCCGGCGCATTCCCGAAAGCGTCGGCATACGCGGATCATCCCAACCCTCGACATGTCCGTCTTCAACCAACTTCAATAGCTTGCGTTTGCTAAGCAGAGTGTGGGTGAGTGAAAGCCGGTCGAACTCATATTGGCGCGAAGGGAAGATGCCAAGGTTTTCGATGAACCAGTTATACAGATGACGATTATTGTCGAACTCCAAAGTGCACATCGAGTGGGTCACCTGCTCAATCGAATCCGACTGCCCATGCGCGTAATCGTACATCGGGTAAATACACCACTCACCACCCGTACGATGATGCTTCATGTGGAGGATTCGATACATGACCGGATCGCGCAGACTAAGGTTGGGCGAGCGCATATCGATCTTGGCACGCAACGTTCGCGTGCCATCCGGGAATTTCCCCTTTTTCATGCGCTCGAACAGATCGAGATTCTCTTCGACAGAACGGTCGCGGTAAGGGCTGTTCTTGCCGGGCTCGGTTAACGTGCCGCGATACTCGCGAATTTCGTTAGCGCCGAGGTCACAGACAAAAGCTTTCCCCGCCTTAATTAACTGAATGGCCCAATCGTAAAGTTGTTGGAAGTAGTCAGAGGCATAGAAGAGACCGTCCCACCGGAAGCCGAGCCACTGCACGTCTTCCATGATCGCTTCAACGTACTCGGTTTCTTCTTTAGATGGATTGGTGTCGTCAAACCGCAGGTTGCACTTGCCGCCAAACTCGGCGGCCAGTCCGAAGTCTAGGCAGATGGCTTTAGCATGGCCGATGTGCAGGTAGCCGTTTGGCTCCGGAGGAAACCGGGTTTGTATCCGACCTCCATGTTTGCCGCTCGCGATGTCCTCGATCATGATGTCTCGAATAAAATTCGAAGGCCCATCATCAGCTGATCGCGATTCTGCAGAAATTTCAGTTGATTCAGTTTCCAAAGGCACGTTTGCTTTCTCCGTAATAAGGTTCGTATTAAGACATCCGGGTTCAGTTTACAAAAGATGTTCGGCAGGGTCACGGTAGCTGAGCGATGGAGTCAGTACCGGGAGCGGTAGCGACCGGGCAAGTGAACCCTTGACGTTAATCGTCAAAGTCAGGGAGTTCATCGCCCTGCCCATTCAGTACATACGCAATCGCCTGGGCGACACTACGCTCGTTCCACAACCGTCTCTTGCTTCCTTTGCCGCCCAAGGCGTCGAGTCGTCCTTCCAACATCCGTCCTCACGCATCTGTCTGGTCGCGTTCGCTTTTAATGCGGTCAATGCTTGGTCTGGTTTTGATGAGCCGATGCATACGACAACGTGAGCGTGGTTTGTTCTCACATTCACGGCATGCAGATGCCAGTGGCGATGTTCGCAGGTCGTGTGGATTGCATGCTCTACTGATTTGCGTTGCGCCGCGTCCAGAACAACCGGCTCTCCTGAAAGCGAGTTAGTGTTGTGACGATGCCACCGCTCGTCTGGATAGCGGTACGGAGACTTATGACGGTTGTAAAAACGATCGATTGAACCGCGATGGTCTCCATGCAACCATGTGCCATACGAGCGAAAAGTAATTAGATAAGGGATATCAGTATCGTTCCACATCATCCCAGCATCTCACACTGATCAAGTAAAGAAACTTGCAAAATTGATCGCGGGAGAAAGATTCGGGCTAATGCGGGGGTGAGCTAATGCTCAGGTCTCACTTACCCGGTCGCTACCGCTCCCGGTACTAACTGCAATGTTCAGGTCTCACTTTGGCCAACCGCGTCGCTTCTGGTCAGTGCTCTGACACGTCTTAAAACTTCTTCCTCGCCGAGATTTTGCGCGACCAGGAAGAGATCCGGACTCGTGGTTAGTCCGGTCATAGCGATCCTGATTGTATTGCTCACATGGCCGATCGAGCCGGCAAAACTTTCCGGACTCTTCTTGTATTGTCCGGCTGTTGGGGCGAAGCCGTGGTCGGAGGCCAATTTCCGGATCTGCTCGAACCAGGCCTCTTTGTTGTCCTCGTGACGATACGAATCAGCAAAGCCCTTCGCTAATTTCACGACCATGTCAGATCCAATTGGAGCGAAGCGTGGATCTGAAGCATCATTCACTGGCGGAAAAAGCTCCTGAAAGTACAAACCGTACGCTGCGCGGAACTCGTTCCATTTCGCCAGATCCTTACGTTGCACAGCGGGATTTCGCTCGTTGGCAAAGATGCGTTGCACCTGTGGCAAATTTCCGGTTAGCACAGTGGCCAGCTCAGGATCATGCTCCCGGGCCCAGGTAAGCAAACCTTCCAAAGCCTCTTCGATTGGAAGTTGCGCGATGAACTCGCGGCTGATCGATTCAAGTTTCACCAGATCGAAGATCGGGCCAGCTACTCCGCAGTCACTTAAACTGAGAGCCGCGGATGCAGATTCCTCAAACGTCATTTCAGCGAAGCGGCTGTTGGCCAGACCTCTTAGATAATGCAGCACCGCGCCCCTGGGATAACCAGATTCTATGTAAAATGCGACGTCAGCCTCGTTATCTTTTCGCTTGCTCAGCTTACGCCGGCTCGCTCCGTCCAATTTCATCAGCGGAGCGACGTGCGCATACGGAAGGGGCGCGAAACCGAGCGCCTTAAAAAGTTGCAGATGTACCGGTACTGAAGAGATCCATTCCTCACCCCTAAGTACCACATTGACTCTCATCAACGTGTCGTCCACCACGTGAGCAAAATGGTAAGTAGGAAGCCGCGGCGATTGATCGCTGCTCTTCAACAAGACGATGTCGTTTACATTGTCCTGATGCTCGATACGACCCCGGATCAGATCGACGAACTCGATCCGCCCTGATGAATTGTCCGGTGCACGAAACCGAATCGTATAAGGCTGTCCGGCTGAGATCCGTCTCATGACCTCATCCTGCGAAAGATTTCGACAGCGCGCCCATGAACCGTAATAGCCCGTCTGGAGCTTTGCGGCATTTTGTTCTTCAGTCATCTGGGCCAGCTCTTGACGAGTGCAAAAACATGGATAGGCGTGGTCGCGCCGCATCAGCTCTCGCGCGTAGGTGTGATAGATGGGCTCTCGCTTTGACTGTTCGTACGGTCCCCACTTTGAATTCGAGTCGTTCTCGTCTGACTCGATGTCGAAGTATTTGAATCCGCGGGCAAACTGTTCGCGCGAACCCGGGACTTCCCTCGCCTGGTCGGTATCTTCGATGCGAATGAAGTAAGAACCCGCGGAATGGACTGCGAGATTCTTGCCAAGATTGGCGGTGTAGACGCCGCCGGTGTGCAAAAAACCCGTTGGGCTTGGAGCGAAGCGCGTCACAATCGCGCCGGGCGGAAGATCGCGTGCAGGATAAAGAGATTCCCAATACGAGGCTTCGGGTAGTTCCGCATCAAATAACGTGTTAATGAACTCTGCAACAAGCATAGATTAATCGACGAAGACGAAGCGGGATGTTTCGTGATCCTTTCGCACTCGATCTATTGGGAACACTTGATTGTGCATTACAACATAGATGCCCGGATCAAGTATCCGAACCGCCAGCAGACTCTCCGTAAGATTTTGCAAACCATCGCTTCCTTCAAACCCGAGTGGAGTCATCGCACCGGTTAACACAATCGGAATTTTCAGCGCAGTCAGGGCTTGCTTCAAATAGAGACCGGTCTGAACCATCGTATCTGTACCGTGAACGATTACGACTGGTGCGGCCTGGTCTAACATTTGTCTGATGAGGCCAAGGATCTCGCTGCGATCAGCCTCAGTCATCTCCAGGCTGTCTTTATTCATGAGCGGCGTCACGCGGACATCGCAATCGGGCAGGCGCAACCGGCCCAGGTATCGATCGATCTTATTATCCAGGTTTTGTACGGTGCTGGTCTGTTCGGAATAGACTTTTTCAATTGTGCCACCCGTAGTGATCACGTTGATCTGCAGCATCTTTGGATTCTTCCTTAAAATGGCTGGAGTTCAATTTCGGCTCATCAACATCTTAACAAATCATCAGTATCCAACATGCTTGCGAATCGCCAAAGTCTGGGCAGAGATAGTCTGCGTGTTTCTTGCCGGGCAGGTTTAAGAAGAACTACGGTTGAATATTTTTGAAGGACCGGAATGACAGGGAGGGCGTTTGAACGATTCGGAACCCGCTTAATTTGCTGAGGTCGATGCGCCGTTCACGTTCGCTTTTTCCAATGCCACGACGTGGACGCTGGCGTCTCTGACTTCACGCAAAAAGCGATTGATTACGGAACCGCGGATCAGGACGTCCCAGCGCGAGCGAGCGGACTGTCCAAAAACAACGTGAGTGATGCCTTCTTTACGCGCGTAGTCAATCAGGGCATCGGCGACGCGGCCGCCTTTGAGCTTTACGATCTTCGCGCCAAGGTCTTTCGCGAAACGAATATTCTCCTGCAGCACGACGTAATCGTGCGGGTCGATGCGGCCCGGTTGTTCTTTCGGCGTTTCCACATAAACAGCCACCCAATCCGTGGCTAACCGGCCCGCAATTCTGGCCCCGGCTCGCAGAATTCTTTTCGCGCTTCCTCGTGAGGCCATCGCCACCATCACTTTTTCGGGAATGGGGGCTTGCTCCAGGCCCTCCCGCTGACGATAGGCATGCGCCTTCGTGGCCTGATCGAGAGCAACGCGCCTGAGCGCCAACTCGCGCAACGCAGACAGATTCCCTTTGCGAAAGAAATTGTTGAGCGCTTGTTGGATCTTCTCGATGGGATAGATCTTTCCCTGGCGCAGGCGGGTGCGCAGCGTATCCACCGACACGTCGATATCAACTACTTCGTTTGCCCGCTTGAAGAACGAATCGGGTACCGTTTCTCGAACTTGGACTCCAGTGATCCGCGTCACGGCATCGTTCAGCGATTCTATGTGCTGTATGTTCACCGCGGTGATAACCGAAATGCCGGCATCAAGAATCTCCATCACATCCTGATATCGCTTTTCATTCCTGGAACCCGGCACATTCGTGTGCGCCAATTCATCCACGATGACAATTGAGGGATGCCGCGCGATCACGGCATCCACGTCCAGTTCCTCGAATGTAGTACCGCGATATTCGATTCGTTTACGAGCAATTTGTTCCAAGCCCTCAACCAGAGTCTCGGTTTCTATGCGACCGTGTGGCTCGATAAAACCGAGCGCTACATCAACACCCTGACGCTTGAGTTCGTGCGCCTCCTCAAGCATCTGGAAAGTCTTGCCGACGCCGGCAGCCGCGCCGATGTAGATACGCAGGCGCGCCTGTTCAGTCTCTTTGATCTTTGCGAGCATCAATTCAGGCGACAACTTATGACCATCTTGCGGCCGGCTGATGTCAGAAAACGTTGTGTGAATAGACTTCGTAGCGAGTTCGGTTTCGAGCGTCTCCTCGACCCACTCGCGCATGATGTCGAGCGCCCGGATCACGCCCACGATTTGCTTACCTTCATTAAGGACCGGTATTTGATCGAGATGTGACGAACACAGTAGCTCGACTGCCTCCGAGAGATGTCGATCATCTGAAATCGTCGCCGGCACCGGCACCATGAGCGACTCGGCCTTGATGGCAGAAGCTTGTCTTACCAGCGCGTGTTTGAAAAAAGGGCTTCGTTGGCGAGTTGCGGACTGCGAGGGATCGATTAAGTCGAAAGTAGTTGAAGCCAATCGATCAGCCGTGATCATGCCCTGAAGCTCGCCGCCTTCATTTACTACGTAGATAGTGCGGGGAATAGGAAAGGTGACGGCAACTCTGGCAACTTCCAAAACATTGTCACGCAAGCCAACGATCTGTGGCATGGGGACGGGCGACCGTTCGACCAGGTAATGCGCCAACGTCCAAACGCCCCGCGATAGCCGCTCAGATTGGGTTGCTTGTAGCATATGCTCGTTCTGGCGAACGGGAGCCTTGATCGTAACCGTTCTCACGGTTTAGCTGCCGCCATTGACTTCTTGCTGTCGAGATCCAAGTTCAATTCAAGGACGTTAACCCTCGGCTCACCGAGAAAACCGAGTGTCCGGCCTTCGGTATGGGCCGCCACGATCTGTCGCAGTTCGGTTTCAGGCATTCCACGCTCGCGGGCAACGCGCGGGATTTGGAATTCAGCCGCGGCCGGTGAGATATGCGGGTCGAGGCCAGACGCTGAGGTGGTAACCAAATCGATGGGCACAGGTTTCACCGGGTTCTCCGCTTGCCGGTGTTCCACATCCGCCTTCACACGTTCGATGAGTTTTTGATTTGTCGGCCCAAGATTCGAACCCGATGATGCGCCGGCGTCGTATCCGGCCGCGCCCGCGGCACTCGGTCGTGGGTGAAAGTATCCGGAGCCGGTAAACGGCTGACCAATGATCCGCGAACCGATAATGGTTCCGTCGGCTTTCCTAATCAGTTGGCCGTTGGCTTGGTTGGGAAAGATGACTTGGGCCAGTCCGGTGACGACCAACGGATAAATGAGGCCCAGCAGGATCGTCGTGACGATGGTCATTAAAACTGCAGTTAGTAAGTTCTTCATAATGTTTCGTCCGTTGTCAGTTGTCAGTTGTTTTGAGTTCGTTGTGCATTTGCTACTGACTACTGACTATTGACGACTGACAACTGACAGTTTTATGCCAATCCAATCACGTGAATAATCACGTCGATAATCTTGATTCCAACGAACGGCGCGATGATCCCCCCGAATCCATAAATGAAGAGGTTACGCCGCAACAGCGCGGCAGCACTCATTGCGCGATACTTCACGCCTCTAAGAGCCAGCGGAATCAGCGCGATGATGATCAGCGCATTGAAGATGACGGCTGAAAGAATCGCTGACTGAGGCGTACGCAGGCCCATGATGTTCAGCGCATTCAGCACCGGAAACGCGGCCACAAACATGGCTGGAATAATCGCAAAATACTTCGCTACGTCATTGGCAATCGAAAAGGTTGTGAGTGCGCCCCGCGTCATTAGAAGCTGTTTGCCGATCTCTACCACTTCGATCAGCTTCGTGGGATTTGAATCGAGATCGACCATGTTTCCGGCTTCTTTCGCTGCCTGAGTGCCCGTATTCATCGCCACGCCAACATCTGCCTGCGCCAGCGCGGGGGCATCGTTAGTTCCATCACCGGTCATGGCGACCAATTTACCGCCGGCTTGCTCGCTCTTGATCAATTTCATCTTCTCTTCGGGGGTGGCTTGCGCCAGAAAATCATCGACACCGGCTTCACGCGCGATCGTCTGGGCCGTCAAAGGGTTGTCGCCCGTGATCATGATCGTCTTAATGCCCATCCGTCGCAGTTGATCGAAACGCTCGACCATGCCGCCCTTGATGATGTCCTTAAGTTGAATTACTCCGAGAGCCTCTCGGCTTTCCGCGACGACCAGCGGCGTAGCGCCATCGCGCGAGATCCTTTCCACAATCGTTTTCAACTCGTGAGGAATCCTCACGGCATGCTGGGTCAAGTAGGCTTCGATCGCGTCGGCGGCGCCTTTACGAATCTCGCGCCCGTTGAAGTTCACCCCTGACATTCGCGTTTGGGCTGCAAAGGGAATGAAAGACGCCTCATGCGGACCGAACTCTCGCCCCCGCAACCCGTACTTCTCTTTTGCCAGCACCACAATCGAGCGGCCCTCGGGGGTCTCATCCGCCAACGATGACAATTGTGCGGCTTCAGCCAACGTTTCTTCCTTAACACCCGCCAGGGGAATGAAAGCCGTCGCCTGACGGTTGCCGAGCGTGATCGTCCCGGTTTTGTCGAGCAGCAAAGTATTCACGTCGCCGGCGGCTTCGACCGCGCGACCGGACATGGCCAGCACATTGTGTTGAATCAAACGATCCATTCCGGCAATTCCGATCGCGGAAAGCAATCCGCCAATTGTCGTCGGAATCAAACAGACGAGCAGAGAGACCAATACGAAGATTGTTTGTGGCGCGCTGGAGTAGATCGCGAACGGTTGAAGTGTTACCACCGCCAGCAGAAAGATGATCGTCAACCCCGCCAGCAAAATATTCAGCGCAATTTCATTCGGTGTTTTCTGGCGTTCGGCGCCCTCGACCAGGGCGATCATCCGGTCCAAAAACGTTTCGCCAGGATTAGCAGTGATGCGAATCTTTATCGAGTCTGAAAGCACACGTGTGCCACCGGTCACGGCGGAACGATCGCCGCCCGCTTCGCGAATGACCGGCGCGGATTCGCCGGTGATGGCGGACTCGTCAACCGATGCGACTCCTTCAATGATTTCGCCGTCACCCGGAATGAACTCACCGGCAGAGACAACCACAACATCGCCCATTCGCAGGTCGGGTGCGGCCACGTCCTGGGTGTGATTGTTCACAAAGCGGTGTGCAATCGTCTCTGTGCGCGAACGCCGGAGATTGTTAGCCTGTGCTTTCCCACGTCCTTCGGCCATCGCCTCCGCAAAGTTGGCGAACAGCACCGTGAACCAAAGCCACAAAGTGATCTGAAGCTCAAACTTCGAACTCGTGACGCCCGCGACCGGCTGAATGAGCCCGTAGATGAAGTACATTGTCGTCAGTACGCTGCCGACTTCGACGACGAACATCACCGGGTTCTTCATCATCCCGCGCGGGTTGAGCTTCAGAAACGAATCGACGATCGCCCGTCTGACGATTTGCCAGTTCCAAACTGCAAGGTTCTTCTTCTGCTTTATCATTTCCGTCTAAAACGTGTTTCCCGCACGCATCAACAAGTGTTCGACAATTGGTCCCAGGCTCAGCACGGGGAAAAATGTTAGAGCGCCCACGATCACAATCACGCTCACCAGCAGTGTCGTAAACAGCGGCGTCGTTACCGGGAAACTTCCCAGGTTAGGGGGTGTCAACTTCTTGCGCGCGAGGTTTCCGGCAATGGCTAGCATCGGCACGATCATCAAAAATCGCCCCACCAGCATCGCCATTCCGATGGTCGAGTTGAACCAGAGGGTATTCGCCGAAATTCCGGCGAATGCCGATCCATTGTTTCCCGTCCCCGACGTGTACGCATACAGGATCTCCGACAACCCGTGCGGTCCCGCATTGTTCAACTGAGAAGTGCCGAATCCCGGAGCCAGGACCGCAATGGCCGTAAGCACGAGAATCACAAGAGGAAAGATCAAAACGTAGAGCATAGACATCTTCACATCGTAGGACTCGATTTTCTTGCCGAGATATTCGGGAGTCCGCCCGACCATCAATCCCGCAATGAAAACCGAGAGGATGCAGAAGATCAGCATGCCATAGAGACCACTGCCGACGCCGCCAAAGATCACTTCGCCAAGCATGATGTTCGTGAGCGGAACGATGCCACCGAGCGGCGTGAACGAATCGTGCATCGAATTCACTGCGCCGCAGCTCGCGTCCGTGGTGACCGTCGCGAACAAGGCGCTGTTGGCGATGCCGAAGCGAACTTCTTTGCCCTCCATGTTGCCGCCGGCCTGGGCCGCACTCACGGCCTGGTCGGTTCCGGCCAACAAAGGATTGCCGCGTGATTCGGCCCAATACGCCGTGACAACCCCGGCGAAAAACAGGACGACCATCGCAGCGAGCACCGCCCAGCCATGCTTCGGTGATCCAGTCATGCGACCGAGGGTGTAAGTCAGGCCGGCCCCGATCGCGAAGATGGCCAGCAATTGAATGAAGTTCGTAAACGGGGTTGGATTCTCAAAAGGATGGGCGCTATTAGCGTTGAAGAAACCTCCACCGTTGGTGCCAAGTTCCTTGATGATTTCCTGCGACGCGACCGGGCCCTGGGCGATTATCTGTTCGGTAATCTGTTTGGTTTCTTTTTGATTGGTGCCGTCAGGATTCTTCAGAATGTTTCCGGCCGAGCCCTCCTTATCAACCTCGATCGTTTGCGCTTCAACCAATTGCGCGGTGGTGTAGGGCTTTAAGTTTTGCACTACGCCCTGTGAGACCAGAACCAGCGCGCCGACGATGCAAACAGGCAGCAGGATGTAGAGATTGCAGCGGACGAAATCAACCCAGAAGTTTCCGATCGTATTCGCTTCGCGCCGGGCGATACCGCGAATAAAAGCAATTGCCAGGCAGATGCCGACGGCTGCTGAAGCGAAATTGTGATACGCGAGCCCGGCCATTTGGGTGAAGTAACTCATTGTCACTTCGGGCACATAACTCTGCCAGTTGGTGTTCGACGTAAATGAGGCGGCGGTGTTAAAAGCCGAGGCTACGTGTCCACCAGTCGTCGCGGCGGTGGAGTCAATGTTGGGAAGATGCTGCGGATTAAATGGCAGATAACTCTGCAAACGCTGGATTAGGTATAGCAGAACCATTGAAACCACGCTAAACAACAACATGGCGCCCGCGTATTCAGTCCAGCGCATCTCTCGTTTCTCGTCGACCCGCGTCAGTCGGTAGATCAATTTCTCGAGCGGACGCAGCACCAGATGCAGGAAGGTGCGTTTGCCTTCGAAGACTTCTGTCAGAAATACGCCAATCGGCTTGGCGATGGCGATGATGATTGCGATGAAAACCAGGATTTGTAACCAGCCGTTAAGTGTCATAAAAGCCTCATCTGGAGTGCGCCGGCAGAGCTGAGCGACGACGGCGCTTTGGATCGGCGCAAGACGTGTGGCTCGCAGAGATCCAAAGCGGCGTCGAAGCCGCCGCACTCCAGATCAGAATTTCTCCGGCTTCAATAAAGCCACCGTCAAATAGATCAGCAGCAAAGTACAAACAATCAGAATCACAATTGTTCCGACGCTCATCGAGGTTCACCTCACTGTAATTTCTCGCACCCGCGCACGTATGCGAGTGCGATCAGGAAGAAGATAATCGTTGCGCTCATGAAAATTAGATCCAGCATCAAGGTCTCCTCGGCTAGTTGAAGTTGTAGCCCAGCTCGAACAGAAAAAAGTGATTGCCTTGCGATGCGTTCTGATTCCCGATTGAATAGCTGGCGTACCCCGTGACCTTCGGGCCGACTTTGAAGATTACGCCCGGCGTGAAATAGCCCGCGCCGTGCCGGCCAGTTAACCAGTCCGCCGCCAACGTTATTTTCTTGTTCAATGGTTGCTCGATGGTGAATTGCCCGCCCGCACGATTCGCGTTCGGAGCAACGACGTTCTTGCTAAAGAAGTAGCCGCCAAAGCCAATGCGCGTACTCTTGTCGAAGGTCTTTTGGACCATCGTGTAAGCGTAGGCGCCCGTGTTGTAGGTCTTATTGCTTACCGGTATGAATAAATTGTGGCCGACGGCGATCACCCAGCCGTTGTCGGCGCCGTCGTAAGCTTTCCACTTGATGGTTGGCACTATCGTGGTGGAATCGGGGCCCGGTTGAAGATTCCCGGTGATGTTTACGCCAACTTCGACTTTCCCGCCTGCGCCAACCACGAGACGCGGCACAAATGATGAAAACTTATTGATTGCGGCTGAATCGTTTGGCTTGGCGCTCACATCCAGCTCGAAATAAACCTTCCCTTTGTCGAGTACATCAGTAGTGGGAACATTGAATACTGTCTGTTGTCCGTGAGCCGTGATTGTGAAGGCCACCACTGCGAGAACCCCTAAACCAAGTCCCACCGCTCCTTTCCAAAACACTTCAACCGGGTCGTGTCGGAAGGCGCCCGGTCTATCCTTACTCATGATTAGCGTTCTTTCTCCTGGTCGCGATTCCATCGCCAGACCAAATTGATGTCATCTAAGGTCAGTTGATCCACTATTAATTTCCCATCGGGCGGGTAGTCATCCTGCTGCCAAAGGTATTCCGCGAGGTGCCGCTCGGCGCAACTGATCCAATAGGAACTAGCCAACGAAATGCGCCCCCGCGAACGATTAACAATCTCGGCGACCGCCTCCGGGGTGATGTCGACAGTAATTTCCAGTTCGTAATCGTGGGGATCGCGGACTAGAAAACAGTGTTCTGGTCCGTCTATTGAATAGGATGAATCGATGTCTGACAGGCGAATGATGCGGAAACCGTTTTCCGTCAAGTATTGAATCGCCTCTCGCCTGGCGGGTTGAGCATCAGCTAAGAATTTTCGATTCACGGCCATCGAGCGCTCTCCATACGAGCAAGCTCAAGGTAAAAGAATCGAAGTAAAAAGTGGCTTAAAGGTTTATTAAAAATTCGTAAAGGCCCGCAGGCGGAGTGAATTCAAATCGGATTTAGGTTGGTGGAAGTTTAATCAGTCAAGTTTGAGTTCGAGGAGTTAGGACGTTTGGTTGCCGGAAACAAACCGATAACCAACCCAGGGATCAGTCAAAATATATCGAGGCTTCGCGGGGTCGGGTTCAATCTTCTTTCGCAAATGTCTGATGAAGACACGCAGGTACTCTGTCTGTTCCGTGTAATCGCCTCCCCAAATCTTTGCCAGTAGGGTGCGATGCGTCACGACTTTCCCTGAATTGCGGATCAGGAAGACGAGCAGGTCGAACTCTTTGGGAGAGAGCCTGACTTCTTTACCGCCAACTTCGACGGAACGGGATTCCAAATCGATGTGAAAGTCCCCTTCTGCAATTGTAGTTGCTTCCGGGCCTGCCACCGGTGAGCGTCGCAATGTTGCTCGTACTCGCGCCAGCAACTCTCCCATGCCAAAAGGCTTCGTCACGTAGTCATCAGCACCGACGTCCAGTGCTTCGATTTTAGTCGCTTCGTCGCCCTTAACGGAAAGAATGATGATCGCGACCGCAGAAGTCTCGCGTAGCCGTTGGCAGAGTTTGAGGCCGTTCATATTAGGCATCGCCAGATCGGTGATTACCAGATCGGGATGCCAGGCCTGAAATAGATCCAAGGCCGCTTCACCATCACCGGCCACGCGCACGTCATAACCGTGTTTTGTCAGACCACTCCGCAGGACGAATGTGATCTCCTGTTCATCGTCAACTACGAGAATGCGCTTGCGGCTTTCCATGTTTATTCGATGGCCGGTTTTGCGGCACCCGCGTGATCGAGATCGGTCGGCAAGTCCTCATCGCCGACAGGTACGGTAAAAACAACGCGCGTACCGTGTCCAAACCGCGCATCCTCGATCCAAATCCGGCCACCGTGCGCTTCGACAATGCCCTTGGCAATTGCCAGCCCCATCCCAATGCCGCTCCGGCCGCTCGCGGCGCCGTTGCCCTCTGCCTGAAAGAACTTTTCAAAGGCGCGGTCGCGCACGCTTGTAGGAATGCCAGGTCCCTGATCCTCGACCGCAATTTCCACAATCCCATCTGCGGCGCGATGTGCGTCAATATTAATTAACGTTCCGGCTGGTGTGTATTTGCTCGCATTATCAATAAGGGCGTAGATCACTTCCGTGACGGCGCGCGCGTCAACCCTGATGACCGGCATTTCCTCAGCCACATCGACTTTCAGTCTGTGGTTTCTTGTCAGGGGTTCTGCCTGCGCCAGCGCAGCATCAATAATGTCTTCAACTGCACCCCAGTTGCGATGCACGCTAATATCTCCAGCTTCAATACGCGCAAGGTCTACTATTCCCTCTACGAACCGATCCAGCCGATCCGCACCGTGGGTGATGACTTCCAACATCGCTTTCTTTTCATCCGAAGTGAGTTTCGCTGATTCGTCGGACTCAGTGCGATCTTCGAGCAGCAATGTCGCTGAGGCCTTGATTGACGTAAGCGGCGTGCGAATATCGTGAGTGACAGCGTCGAGCAGGGCGGTTTTCAACCGCTCACTTCTCTTGACCGCCTCCGCTTCACTGGCGCGCTCAAACGCTTCCTGCAGCTCGTCATACAGACGTCTGATTTCGATCTTTCCAGCCTCGGCCTCCTCTGCTCGGCGCTTCGCTCTTGCGGAAAGCTGTCCCACGGCCAGCGCTGTAATGAAGAATGCCGTCAGCGCCACCCAATTCTGCGGGTCAGCAATCGTGAAAGTGTGAAACGGCGGAAGGAAGAAAAAGTTGAAACATAACATTCCCAGGATGGAAGCCAGGAACGCCGGCTTGCTTCCCCAAAAGATCGCGACAAAAAGCACAAACAACAGGAACGCGAACCCGATCGTTGTCGCATTGACGGTGTCGCGTAAAGGCAGGAGCAGTAAGGTCAGTACAGCGATGCCGATGGCGGCTAAGAAATAGGTCGTCAACTTCGAGGCTAAGACGCGGCGGAACACGACCTTCATTCTAAATACAAACTCACTCAAAGTAACGTGATCTGATATTTCAGGAGCGGAAAAGCAAAACGTACCAAAACGTACCACTACCGATATTTCACGGTGCTGGTCAAAGAGTTTTTCAGCTTTGGAAGCTCAGGCCATGAATCGAGGTTAGCTGTCGTCTAACGGCGGGTCAGCTGATTTCTTGCGAGCCGCCGTGTCGTTGCGGAACCCTTGACTCGCTAGTAAGAGGATTGTATCGTCCGCCAGCCTTTTACAAATCGACACGCCGGGACACATCGCTCCAAACAAGAAGGAACCGACTCATGCCTGCTTCCATCGAATTGAAGCGCCGTTTACGTTGGGCCGATGCTGATGCCGCCGGCCGTCTTCACTTCCCCCGCATCTTCGAACTGATTGAAGAGGCCGAAAGTGAACTGGTGCGCCGGATTGAATGGCCGATGAATCGGACCATGGGTTACGATTTCCCGCGCGCTCATATCGAGTGCCGATTCATTCGCGTAATTAGCCTCGATGATCCGTTCCGCCTGCGGCTCACCGTGGGAAAATTGGGCCGTACATCTATCAGATATGACTATCAGGTTATCGATGGCGGCGAACAATTGGCAATCGAAGGAACGATGACGATTGTCGTAATCAAAGATGGCAAGCCAACACCCATTCCCGAGACACTGCGGGCTTCGCTCAGCGCCGAGAGTTCATTTTCGGCCTAGTTCCTGTTTGCCGCCGTCTTCTGCTAGGATCGCCCATCCCCAACAAAGACCCCGTTTAGAATACTGAGCGATGGACCGGAATTTTGAACTGATGGAAGTCGATAGCGGAAGTTAATCGAATAGGCCCATGTCAACACCAAAGTCTATGCTTGAATCCAGAGAAGCGCTCGATGCGTGGGTGCGCGAGGTGGTTCAATGGCATTTCGATCCCGACACTGGTTGTCCCTTCTGGCTGGAATACGCCAAGTCGCTTGCGTGGGATCCCCGCAAGGAAATCCACAGTTACGACGATCTTTCGCGGTTTGGCTTTTTTCAGGACGAGTGGTTGCGTGGTGGGCCAGTGCGACGCTGGGTGCCGAAAGGCTATGCGGACCGGCCAGTCTATACTTTTGAAACCGGCGGCAGCACCGGCGTACCAAAGTCGCGAATCAACGTTGAAGATTTTCGGATCGATTACGAAGCATTCAGCTCAACCTTGCCAGATGAGTTTTTTCCGAAAGGCAGCGATTGGTTGTCGCTCGGTCCGACCGGGCCTCGGCGCTTGCGACTGGCAGTCGAACATCTGGCGCAGGTTCGCGGCGGGATCTGTTTTCTGGTCGATCTCGATCCGCGTTGGGTCATTAAACTTATCAAGCAGGGCCAGGCCAAACAGGCTGAGCAATATAAGCAGCATGTAATTGAGCAAGGCTTGACCCTCCTGCGCGCGCACGAAAACATTCGCTGTCTCTTTACCACGCCGAAACTTCTGGAGGCGCTTTGCGAAAAGGTTTCGCTTAAGAAGATGGGCATCACCGGAGTATTTTGCGGCGGCACAGAAATGACGCCTCAGTTTCACCGGTTCGCCGTGGAAGAACTGTTGGAAGGGGCCTATTTTGCCGCCACCTACGGAAACACTCTGATGGGCCTGGCGGTCCATAAGCCACGCATTCCCGAAGACAACTACGCCATCATCTATTATCCGCCGCTGCCCCGCGCGATGATCGAGGTTGTCGAACCTGAAAATCCTGAACGAGTCGTTGATTATGGGAAAACCGGGCGCGTGCGCCTGACGACTTTGACGAAAGAATTCTTTATGCCGCGCTTTCTTGAACGCGATGAGGCAGAGCGCGAGCCCCCGTGTGAACTATATCCCTGGGATGGCGTGCGGAATGTTAGACCGTTCTCGAAGTTGGGCGCGGGCGTCGTGGAAGGGGTCTATTGATTGCCGATTGCCGATTTTCAGCCTTGATCGGCAATCGCTAAGGCGGCACTGGCCCACTGAAAACAAACAATCGGCAATTGGCAATCGGAAATCGGCAATGCTCAAGATTCCTATTCTCAGAAAAGGCGAACCCTACACGAGTCTCGACGTCGCGCGCGTTCCGCACCACCGCACGCGCGAACCTTTTGTCGAGATCAGTCAGGCCAATGCCGGTTTGATTCGACGCGACCTGATGGACCAGGCTCAAAATCGAGCGGTCCTGGCGAAACTTTCGACCGCTGAACTGGTCGATATTTGCACCCGCGCGGCGGACCATTTTCTAAACGACACGCTTTCAATCGGCACTGAACCGCAATCGCCCGATGACTATGTGCGGCAGGTTTCCGCAACCACCGGATTGCCGCATCCCCTGGCGCGGCGGAATATGCTGAAGATCCGCACGATGTTTGCGGAAATGAAAAGTGTGCTCGACGGTCTCACGAGAAATCTTGATTGGGAAATTCTCGACCGCGGGTTCGGAAGCTTTGAAGGGCATACTTTGAGTTTCTTTCCTCGCGCTGAATCGCTGGGCGTTGTGCTCCCCAATAATTCTCCCGGCGTTCATTCGCTTTGGATTCCCGCATTTGCGCTCAAAGTCCCGCTGGTGCTGAAACCTGGCAGCGCCGAGCCCTGGACTCCTTATCGAATTATTCAAGCTTTGATCAAAGCCGGCGCACCGCGTAGCGCATTTAGTTTCTACCCGGCCGATCATGGCGGCGCTGGAGAGATTCTCCGAACCTGCGGCCGTGGAATCGTCTTCGGTGACAGCTCTACCACCAGCGTCTGGGAGAACGATTCGCGAATCGAAGTCCACGGACCCGGCTACAGCAAGATCGTGATCGGAGAAGACTGCATCGACGATTGGGAGAAATATCTCGACGTGATGATTGCTTCGATCGCCGATAACGGTGGCCGTTCATGCATCAATGCTTCGGGCGTCTGGGTGCCGCGGCACGCAGATAAAATCAGCCAGGCCCTGGCTGGGAGGCTGACCCAAATCGTCCCGCGCGAGGCCGCAGACGAAGCCTCGAAGTTGGCGCCGTTCACCGATGCAAACGTCGCGGCCCGCATCTCAGCGATGATCGACCAGGGCCTGAACGAACCTGGCGCTGCGGATATCAGTTCTGCGGTCCGGGGTAATGAAAGACTCATGAAGTGGGATGGTTGTTCTTACCTGCTGCCGACGGTTCTGCTCTGTGACGAGGCGACGCATCCGCTCGCTAATCGCGAATTCCTTTTCCCGTTCGCCAGCGTAGTCACAATCAGTCAGGATCAAATTCCCAGCGCGCTCGGACCCAGCCTGGTGGTTACCGCGATCACTGATGACTCGAGTCTGATTCAGAAGCTAGTCAATTCACCCAATGTTGATCGCCTTAACATTGGGGCCGTGCCGACAAATCAAATCAGTTGGGATCAACCGCATGAGGGAAATCTCTTTGAGCACTTGTACGCGCGCCGGGCTTTTCAACGCGCGGTCGCGGGTTAAGGTCGTAGGGTGAAGATCCTCTATCTCACGGGCGGCGCCGGGCGAATGTATTGCGGCAGTTGCCTGCGCGATAATGCTTTGGCGACTGAACTAATCGCCCGCGGGCATGACGTGCTCCTGCTGCCGGTCTACACGCCTACTTTCACCGATGAGCCGAATGTGAGTCAGAACCGCGTGGTGCTGGGAGGCATTAGCGCGTATCTCGAACAATATGTTCCCCTTTTTCGCAAGTCGCCTTCTTGGCTTGACGGTCTTTGGGATTCTTCGTGGATGCTGAGTCTGGCGTCGCGCGGTTCGATCTCGACTAATCCGAAAATGCTGGGTGAGATGACCGTGTCAGTTCTCAAAGGAGAGGACGGTTTCCAACGGAAAGAGATTGGCAAACTGATCAGCTGGCTCAAGACTCAAGCACTCCCCGATATGATCAATTTGCCTTACTCGCTTCTGCTTGGCCTGGCCGGGCCGCTGAAACGCGAGCTGAATCGGCCGATCTGCTGCACGCTTCAGGGTGAAGATCTTTTTCTCGACAGTTTGCAGGAACCCTATCGCGCCGAGGCGCTCGGTCTCATTCGCAGTCATATCAATCAAGTTGATCTCTTTCTACCGATTAGCGAGTTTTACGCGGAGTTCATGCCGGGCTACCTGGGCATTCCCGCCGAGAAAATGCGAGTCGTGCCGATCGGGATCAACCTTCAGGGTTTTGAGGCGGCCCAACATGAGAGCAACGGGTCCTTTACCGTCGGGTTTTTGGGACGCATTGCGCCAGAGAAGGGTTTGCACTTACTGGCCGATGCTTACAAGTTATTGCGCCGTGAAATGGGGATGAGTGAAGGGCGTTTTGAAGCAGCCGGCTGGATGGCTGCGGACTGCAAGCCGTACTTGAGCGACATCCAAAAAGGGATCGCCGGTTGTGGCCTGGCGTCGGAGTTTCATTATCGGGGCGTTCTGGATCGAGCGCAGAAAATCGAGTTCCTGGGCCGGCTTGATGTGATGTCCGTGCCGGCAACCTACGACGAACCGAAAGGCGTATCACTCCTCGAAGCGATGGCCTGCGGAGTGCCGCTGGTCCAACCGCGGCGCGGCGCCTTCACGGAAATTGTGGAGAAGACCTCAGGTGGTCTGCTGGTCGAGCCGGATGATGCGCAGAGTTTGGCGCAGGGTATCTTAAAAATTTATCAGGACCGAAAACTGGCGGGCGAGCTCGGCAGAAATGGCGCGCGCGGAGTCCGTGAGTACTACGGCGCGTCGCACATGGCCGATCGCGCGTTGGAAGCTTACGAGGGTGTGTTGAGCCGGGGTTGAAGGTGAGTCGGAGTGGATCGGCTTTGACCAAAGGTCTATCGCTGGCGTCTCATTCACCCCGGCTTTAGCCCGGTGATAAGCCGAAACAGAGGACCGAAAACCGTTTTAACGGTTTTCGTCTCGGCGTTAGGCGGTTGGACCATCGATGCGCGCAATTACTTCGAAGATTGAGAAACCGTTAAAACGGTTTCCTTACTTTGTGTGGTGCCCGACCGGGCTGAAGCCCGGTGTGCCGTTGCGGATTCTTAAGGCAAAGCCGGGTAATCAGAACCACAGAGTGCTCGGTAGTTTCTGAGGTCGCGCTCTTGCTGAAAGTCGAAAACATTTCCAAGGAATACGAGTCGCCCCGCGGGACTCTGCGCATCCTTTCTGATATCTCGTTTTCGCTTTCGCGCGGCGAGGCCCTTTCTATTATGGGTCCTTCGGGAAGCGGGAAAAGCACTCTGCTTCATATTCTCGGCGCGCTCGAACCGCCTACCAGCGGTACGGTGACTCTGGACGGCCATGACCCATTTCAACTTAACGCCCGCCGGCTCGCTGCCTTCAGAAACAAAGAGATCGGTTTCATCTTCCAGGATCATTGTCTACTGCCCCAGTGTTCGGTAATTGAAAACGTCTTGACGCCGACCCTCGTCTCAGAAAACCATGGCGATCAAACAGGCCGCGCACGCGAATTAATCGAACAAGTTGGGTTACGAGAACGAATCGATCACCGCCCGGCCGAATTGTCCGGCGGTGAAAAGCAGCGCGTGGCCCTGGCTCGGGCGCTGATCATGAAACCTCAACTGGTCCTCTGTGACGAGCCCACCGGTAACCTGGATCAAAAATCCGCCGACGTGGTTGCGTCGCTATTTCTCGAATTGCACGAACGCCAACAAACAATCCTGATAGTTGTTACTCACAATCCGGAACTGGCAGCAAGATTCCCGCGCCGCTTCCAACTAAAAGATCAGTGGCTTGAAGAGGTTTGATGCGAACCGCGCAACTCGTCAGACGCAACCTGACTTACTATTGGCGGACGAACCTGGCCGTGGTTTTTGGAGTGACTGTCGCGGTCGCTGTCCTGGCCGGCGCCTTGCTGGTCGGCGAGTCAGTGCGAGCGAGTTTGCGCGGCCTGGTCTTGCAGCGGCTGGGAAATACTGATTACGTCATCTCGACCAAAGAGTCCTTTCGCGAACAGCTTGAGGCGGACCTCCCTAAGCAGCCTCAGTCCAGTCTCGAGAGATTTGCGGCGTCCTGTCCCTTGATTGCGCTTGAAGGTAGCGTCGGGCACGAATCGAATAAACGCCGGGCCGCTGCCGTTCGGGTTTATGGCATCGACGAGAGATTCTGGCAGTTCCATGGCCGCCAACAGACGGCGCCACACAACCGGGAGGTTCTGGTCAGTGAGAGTCTGGCCCGTGAACTGGAAAGCCGTCAGGGTGAGTCGCTGCTAATCAGAATCAACAAGCCCTCGGCGATTCCGGCTGAGTCGTTGCATGGGCGCAAAGAAGATTTGGGAATCACGCTGCGCCTCAATATCACGCAAGTGCTCGCTGCTGAATCACTCGGTGAGTTTTCGCTTCAACCACAGCAGGGCCCGGTGCGAGCAGTCTTCGTGCCGTTGAAACTCCTGCAGCGTGAGCTCAGCTGGGAAACCAAAGTCAATACGATTTTGATTTCTGAAGGTGCCAACCAGGACGTGTCGACGCGGGTTGCTTCGCTAACCAGGATAGTGAAATCAGCAGCCTTCCTCGAAGACTACGGCGTCAAGGTGCGCGCGCTGGAACCACAGCCTACCGTCGCGCTGGAAAGAAGCAGCAACCTAATCGACGAATCGTTAGCGAACCAGGCACGCGCCGTCGGAAACAACCTCTCGCTGAAATCGACGCTGGTTTTTTCGTACCTGGCCAACCAGATTAAGTTTGATGCGAAGTCAGTTCCCTACTCCCTGGTCACGGCCGTAGATGATGCAACTTTCGCAGAGTTGGAAAGCCAGGACATTGGGAGGGAAACCACGGGCGGTTCTTTGCCGCCGATTATCCTGAACGAATGGGCGGCGCGTGATTTGGGAGCGACGCGCGGTGGCGCCGTTTCGCTCGACTATTACTTTTGGCATGATGACGGCCGTTTGGAAACACGAACTGCCAATTTTTATCTGGCGGCAATCGTTCCAATCAGCGGCATGGCAGCCGATCGCAACCTGGTTCCCGACTATCCGGGCATCACTGAATCCGCGAGCCTCGCCGATTGGGATCCGCCATTTCCAGTCGATCTGAAGTTGGTGCGCAAACAGGATGAGGATTACTGGAAGCAATACCGCACCACACCCAAGGCCTTCATTCAATTAAACAAAGGACAGGAGCTTTGGCAGACGCGTTTCGGCAAGTTGACGTCGATACGCTTCCGACCAGCGGAAACGTCTAACGGTGGACCTTCCGGATCGGTCGACATCGCTAAGTTCAGCCAGGCTTTACGGACTGAGTTGGATCCCCGGACGATGGGCCTGAGCATTGTCGCAGTGCGCGCTGAGGGCCGAGAGGCTGCGCGCGGGGCCACGGACTTTGGCGAGTACTTTCTGTACTTCAGTTTTTTTCTGGTGATATCCGCGCTTTTGTTGGCCGCGCTGTTTTTCAAGCTTGGGATTGAACAGCGGCTGCGCGAGATCGGAACGCTGCAGGCAATCGGTTTTTCCGCGTCGAAGATTCGTCGAATATTCGTAGCGGAAGGACTGCTGCTATCGCTGGCTGGGAGCCTTTTGGGAATCGCCGGCGCAGTAGCGTACGGCTATCTGATTCTTCTGGGTCTGCGGACCTGGTGGGTTGATGCAGTCGGAACCACCCGGCTTACGTTGCATGTATCGCCCCTCCCGCTTGTGATTGGAGGCACTGGCGGCGTGTTAGCAGCGTTGATTTGCATCGCCTGGACATTGCGGCGGTTGGGGAGTGCTTCAACTCGAAGCTTGTTGTCGGGAGCACTGGGTACGCAGGCCTCCGGCCTGCTCTTGGCGAGAAAGCAGGCCGGAGGCCTGCGTACCCACGCGCGTCTGCTCATAGCGATCGTTTCTACCGCCGTCGCGCTGCTGCTGCTGCTCGCAGCGTTCTTACATCTGATCAGCCAGGTTGCGGGCTTCTTTGCCGGCGGCGGGTTGCTGCTCGTCGCTTTGCTTTTCTATCAGTCCGTGTGGTTGCGAAAGCCTGATGGGCGAACGATTCAAGGCACAGGTTGGCCCGCGATCCTTCGCCTCGGGTTCCGCAACGCGAAGTATCGTCCCGGTCGCAGCGTGCTCTGCATTACGCTGATTGCCTTCTCGACCTTCATTATCGTTGCGGTCGATGCCTTCCGGCGGTACGACAGCGGCGCGAGTCAGGACAAAAAATCAGGCAGCGGCGGCTTTCCGTTGATGGCGGAATCGCTCGTCCCAATCGTTCACGATCCAAACAGCGATGTTGGCCGCGCTGAGTTGAATCTTGGCAACGACTCCGGCTCGGCCTCGTTGGCGAATACGACCTTGATGCGTTTCCGGCTGCGTCCCGGCGACGATGCCAGCTGCCTGAATCTTTACGCGCCGGGGAACCCGCGCATCCTGGGTGCGACCGAGCAATTCATCCGCGGCAACCGTTTTAGTTTTCAGACGACTTCGGCTACGACCAATGAAGAAAAGGCAAACCCATGGTTACTGCTGAACCGCGAATGGGATCAAGGCGTAATCCCGGTGATTGCCGATGCAAACTCGATGACTTATGTCCTGCACAAGAAGATTGGTGATGAAATGGCAATCGCGCGCGATGACGGTGCGGTTCGCGTTCGTTTCGTTGGCGCCCTGGCCGACAGCGTTTTTCAAAGCGAACTGGTCATGTCTGAAAAGAATTTCCTGCGGCTGTTTCCTGACCAGCCAGGCTATAGGTTCTTTCTCATCGACACGCCCGCGCAGGATATCTCAACGGTCACAGCAACTTTGGAGGATCGTCTGGCGGATTATGGGTTCGACGCCGTCTCAACCGGCGAGCGTTTGGCCAATTTTCATCGAGTCGAGAACACTTATCTTTCGACTTTCCAGATGTTGGGCGGCCTGGGCTTAGTCCTGGGGACGCTGGGGATGGCGGCCGTCCTTTTGCGGAACGTATTCGAACGGCGAAAAGAACTGGCGCTCTTGCGCGCAGTGGGCTATAACTCATCGCACTTTACAACCATGGTATTCGCGGAAAACGCTCTTCTGCTTTTGCTGGGTCTGGCAACCGGAACCGTCTGTGCGCTGCTGGCAATCGCACCGGTATTTTTTGATCGAGGCGGCCGGCTGCCGAATATTTCATTGGGCTTCCTGTTGGTGGCGGTATTGCTATCCGGCCTCGCCGCATCCCTGTCGGCGACGTGGGCGGCGCTAAGGTCACCGCTGTTACCGGCGTTAAGGGCCGAGTAAGTAATTGATTCAAACTTGCGCTTCCAGCGTGCTTTGTTTACCGGCGCCCTACGAGCACGCTGGAAGCGTGCGTACCAACTTCGTAATCTGTGACAAAGAAAACGCCCGAGGAGGAAAGATATGAAAAGGCGCACTATTCACATCCTCACCTTCATCGTATTCTCGATTTCCGTCGCGCAAGCTGAGAACTGGCCGCAGTGGCGCGGGCCCTCGGCTAATGGCATCAGCGCCGAAAAGAACCTCCCGGCCAAATGGTCGCCGGAAGAAAACATCGCCTGGAAACTTGCCATGCCTGAGTGGAGTGGCTCGACGCCCATCGTCTGGCGCGATCGCATCTTTTTGAATGTGGCCGAGGCCAGCGATCTCTATCTCTGGTGCCTGGATCGAACCAAAGGCACGATGCTCTGGAAGAAACTGCTCGGCAGCGGCAACGTCAAAATGCGCAAACAAAACATGTCGTCACCTTCCCCGGTAACCGACGGGAAGACCGTTTACGTGATGACCGGAACTGGAATCCTCAAGGCGTTTGATTTTGCCGGCAAAGAGCTTTGGGTGCGCGATATTCAGAAAGAATACGGGGCCTTCGGCTTGAACTGGGGCTACGCATCGTCGCCGCTGCTGTTCGAAGACTCGCTTTACGTTCAGGTGCTTCACGGTATGAAGACCGACGATCCCTCATACGTAATGCGCATTAATCGCACCAGTGGGAAAACAACTTGGAAAGTTAATCGCGAGACGTCGGCGATCCGTGAGTCTCCCGATTCGTACACGACGCCGGCGCTGTTGCGATATGGAAAGACTATTGAGATCGTGATCACCGGAGGAGATTGCGTCACTGGTCACGACCCGGCAACCGGAAAAGAGCTTTGGCGGGCGAACGGACTCAACCCAAATAATGATCCTTCGTACCGGATCGTGGCCTCGCCGATTATCTTCAACGAGATTATTTATGCGCCGACGCGGGTAAAGCCCTTGTTGGCTTTGAAAGCTGGTGGCCGCGGCGACATCACCACGTCACACCTGCTCTGGTCAACCGTGAATGGTCCCGACGTGCCCACACCGGTTACCGACGGAAAGTACTTTTACATCGTCAATGACCGCGGGATCATGTGGTGTCTCGACGCCAAAACCGGCGCCGAGTTTTACGGGCAACAACGCCTCAAACCAGGTACTTATAGCGGCTCCCTGGTGCTGGCAGATGACAAGCTCTACATCACTAACGAAGAAGGACTGACGAGTGTCATTAAAGCTGGCCCAAAATTCGAAATCGTCGCTGAGAACCCCTTGAACGATTACTGCCTGTCTTCGCCGGCAATTTCTGACGGGCAAATCTTCATACGAACCGCGACAAATCTTTACTGCATTGGGAAGAAATAATAGGAAAGGGATTTAGCATGCCAGATGGTGAGTTCATAAACCCGCGAAGCGGGTGGCAGCATGAAGCCTGGGGTGAAGCGAACGGAAACCCCAGGACCAGGGCAAACCAGAACCGCCAACCCGCGAAGCGGGTGATAGCCAAATCAGGTCGAGTGGCTGGCTGGATTTCAAATCGCGTCGAGCTGCCGCTCGCTCCGCGAGCTTCACTACACTTCAATCAAGCTACCTTGAGGGTTATTCAGAGGCTGGGTGCCATCTCTATTGCCACGCTCTTGATCGCAACTTTCGTTTCCAGACTAACAGCTCAGACGTCTCAATTAGGCTCGGTTCATTTTCCTACTTCGGGTTCAGAAAAAGCCCAAGCGCACTTTCTGCGCGGTCTCGCCGCCCTGCATTCCTTCTGGTACGAAGAAGCGCTCGAAGCTTTTCGCGAATCAACCAAAATTGAACCTGACTTCATGATGGGGTACTGGGGCGAGGCGCTGGCCTATAACCATCCGCTCTGGTCAGAACAGGATGCGCCGGCCGCTCGTCAGGTAGTGGCGAAGATAAAAACGACGCCGAAATTGAGCGCCAGAGAGCGTGCCTACCTTGACGCCGTTAAGCTTCTCTACGGCGAGGGCGATAAACGAGCGCGTGACCTCGCTTACTCGGCGGCGATGGAAAAGGTGTATCGCGATTATCCGGACGATCTGGACGCGGCCGCCTTTTACTCGTTGTCCTTACTCGGTCTCGTGCAACCGTCAGACAAAGGCTATCGTCTTCAGGCCCGCGCCGGCGCCATTGCCCTGGACGTGTATCAGAAAAATCCGAACCATCCGGGCGCGGCTCATTACATCATTCACGCGTTCGACGATCCTGAACACGCAATCCTGGCCCTGCCGGCCGCGCAACGCTATGCGGATATCGCTCCCGAAGCGCATCACGCGCGTCATATGCCCTCGCACATTTTTCTCCAGCTGGGAATGTGGCCTGCGGCCGCAGCGTCGAACGAGTCTGCGTGGGAAGCTTCGGACGCCTGGATGAAACGTAAGCACCTTTCCCTGAACGTGCGCGACTATCACAGCCTGCACTGGCTGCTCTACTGCTACCTGCAACAAGGGCGTTATCGCAAGGCTGAGGAGCTGCTGACGCTGATGAAGAAGACGATGTCCGAGTCAACTTATGACAACAAGTTGCGGCCGGGCTATTACGAAAATAATTGGTCGAACATGGCGGCGGCGTTTGTAGTCGAAACGGAGAGATGGGAGCTGGCGCCGAAATTGATTCCCGACACCATGGTTGCCCCAACCTCCTCTAACGTGACGACTCATGGATCGCATGGTGCGCCGGCGGCGACCGGGGCGATGGCTGCAGGTTCTAACAATAGCGGCCGGCGCCTGTCCAGATTGGTGCTCGGATTTGCAGCTGCTCACGGCGTTTCATTTCCCGAGCAGCTGGGGGTAACCGGCGCGGCGGCACCGCCGAACGTGGAGACTGCGGCGTCCATCGGCGAGCTCGAGGTTACGGCCCTAACTCTTTCGCTGAAGAACAACCACGACCAGGCGATTGAAATAATGAAGCGAGCGATCGCCGCCGAAGAGCAATTGGCGCCGCCGTCCGGCCCGCCCGCTCTGATCAAACCCACCCATGAACTATTCGGCGAGATCCTCCTGCGCGCCGGAAAGCCAAACGAAGCGGGTGAACAATTCGATAAGACGTTGCTGAGACAACCTAATCGTGCCCGCTCGCTGTTGGGCGCCGCGCGGGCCGCGGCGCAAAAAGGCGATCAGCAATCCGCGAGGGTCTTTTACGCGAAACTCGCCGAGCAATGGCAACAAGCCGACAAGGACCTGGCGGAGTTGCGTGAGGCGCAGGGCTATCTAAAGCAAGCCCGATCGTCGGTCGCTCCGTAGAGATCCCGAATCGGGGTGAGAATCACCTCTATTGTATTGGCGTGAAGTAAGACGCCCAGATTCTGACAGGGTCACCATTTTCCCCCGACGAAAAACTAGCCGCGGAGCGGCGAGATCTGTAGCCCACGGCGGAAGCCGTGGGAAAGGTCGGCGATCCATATCCAAGCCGCGAAGCGGCGTAACAAAATGCAGCCTCGGAAGCCTCGCCGCTCCGCGGCTGATTTCTATTGACTCACATTTCCGATGGCTTATTGCGTGGGCTCCAGATCTTTCGCCGCTCTGCGGCTGAATTCTTATCTTCTTGCGATTTCCCATGGCTTGCGCCATGGGCTACAGATCTTTCGCCGCTCTGCGGCTTGCCTATTTCTTTTCCCGGACGTCAAACGCGTAAATCGTGTTCTGGTCGCGCAAGTAAAGCCGGCCACCGGCCACCACCGGATGGGTCCAGGTTGGCAGTGAGCCCTGTTGGATTCGGAATCGTCCCTTCTCACGATAAGCAGTGGGGTTCGCCTCAACCAAACCGACAACTCCGTTTTCACTGAAGGCGTAAAGATGACCATCAGCGTAAGTGAGCGAGCCTTTGCCCACGCTGCGATCGCGCCAGGCCACCTCGCCCGTATCAAAGCGCATGGCGGTAAGGATGGCGCCCGAAAAGCCGTAGAGGTGATCGGCGATCAGGATTGATGTAGCGTGATGGTTGCGCATCTCTTTGGTGAAATAGACTTCCTGTGCTTTGCCGTCCGCCTTGATCTCAACCAGCCCGCCGCCAGTGCCATAATCCGAGGAGATCCAAACGCGATTTGCCCGCACGACGGGCGTCGCCACGTTAGCTACGTCATTGGCTGGCTTTGAATATTCCCATAGCAGTTTTCCATCGTTAAGATCGAGACCCACCGCCCGGCTTCCGGTAAAGAAAATTACTTGAGTGGTACCACCGACTTCGACGGGGATGGCCGAAGAATAGCCGGCCTCATCACTCTGGCTCTTCCAAATCAAAGTACCGTCGGTTTTCTTCAGGGCCACAATCGAGGCGCCTGGCCCACCGGCGTTTACCAGGACCTTGTCGCCGATTACGAGCGGCGACTCGCTGATCCCCCATTTTATGTTTGAGCCGCCAAACTTTTGCAGGACGTTCATGGTCCAAACGACCTTACCGGTTTTCAGATCCAATGACGACAAGTCGCCGTTGCCACCCAGCGCGTACAGTCTGTCTCCGTCGAGCGTCGGCGTGCCGCGCGGACCATCTCCGCGGTCGTTGTGAAACGCTCCACCGTGCGGCGTGGCCCACACCTCTTTTCCATTCGCGACATCAAACGCGATGATGAATTCGCGGTCGCCGCGCAGCCCCATCGTGTAAAGCCGGCCCTTGGAAATTGCAAACGAAGAGTATCCCCCGCCCGCGCCGGTCGCTTTCCAAACCAGCGGAGGTCCGCCTTCCGGCCATTGTTTCAGGAGACCAGTCTCTTTCGAGATGCCGTCGCGGTTCGCGCCGCGCCACTGTGGCCATTCACCGCCCGTCTGCGCAATTGCGCCCGCAGAAAAAAGAAAGAGGACGAAGGTGGAGAGAACAAGAGCCTTGATCTTCATTGACGAAATCCTTCCTATTGTTTGTGGTCGGGGAGACTCACAATCCGGAAACGCCGCGGGCGGTGTCATCTCCAGCTCAAAGCCTGGCGCCGAGCGTCATGACTGCGGTTTGAAGTAAAGAACCATGCCGGCTCCGGCGGCCGCCAGCACGAACCCCAGATAAAGCAAAGGGTTCGGCGATTGTTTTGGCGGATGAATCCACATTGAGAAAAGCACGTTGACCAGAGGAGCGCCGGCAAATACCACCGGCATCACGTAAGTCGGCAGCCCGCCGTTTTTGAACGCGAAGATAATGCAAATCGCGCCCGCTGCGCCCATAACCCCGCCCAGCACCGCGTAGATCGACCCTCTGGTTGTAAATCCCTGCTGCAAGCCACCCGCTAACGAAAGGTTCGCAACCGGCACCAGCACACCAATCAAAAAGTAGGCAACTCCAACGCACAGTAACGCGCGCATCGGATTTCCGAGGTCAGTCTGGCCGCGATGCAGCACCGGACCATACAAGCCCCATGACAGCGCCGCGCCCAGCGCAAAAAGAATCCACAGCATTAGTGCAACCCTCCAGCTTCGTTAATCGTAAAACTGACAATGTAAGTCGGCGGGTATTCTAGCAGCACAGTTGAATTAACAAAGAACTTTGATCGACCCACTTTCTTTGAGGTGAGATTAGCATTAAGGGAAACACTTCAAAGGTCGGAATTGTTAAGTTTTGTAAATTCTTTTGGTTGAGGCACTGTTAAGAGGACGACCCGGCACTTCCGCCGCGACATTTCATCTGGATTTAGTGATAATGGGCACTCTTACACGCTTCGACCATCAACGGGAAATCTGGCATTCATGCGGAGGCAGGCTTGAAATCAATTCTTAAAATTGTCGCCAGTTCGACACTGGTGCTTTTGGGCACAGTTAGCATTGTCGCTCAAAATTACCGCGGCTCTGTGCGCGGCTACGTATTTGACGCGAACCACGCCGGTATTACCGGCGCTACCCTGGAACTTGCCAGCGTTGAGACCAACGAGAAACGAAACGCCGCCTCCGGTGAAAATGGCGATTTTTCGATCACTTTGCTGACGCCGGGAAAATACCAGCTCCGGGTAAGTGCAAATGGATTCACGGCCCGCACGATTGACGTGGTGGTGCAGGTCAACCAGGTCACACGAGTTGATGCCGTACTGCAACCCGGACTGGTTGATTATGTAACCGTCACCCACGATCCGTCTGCCGAAGTCCAAAAAGACACGGCCGCTCAGGGCGCCGTGATCGAAAACCGCCAGGTTGATGGATTGCCGCTGGACGGCCGCAACTTTTACGAATTGAGTCTGCTGGTCCCCGGCGTCGCGCCACCCGCCCAGGGTTCCGCCGGATCGGCACGCGGCGATTTTGCCTTCAGCGTCAACGGCGCGCGCGAAGACAGTAACAACTTCCTGCTCGATGGCGTTTACAACGTCGACCCGAAACTTAATACCTTCGGCGTCCGCCCATCAGTCGATGCGATTCGTGAATTTGAAAATCTGACCAGCACTTACGATGCGTCTTTCGGACGGGCCGCGGGAGCGCAGATCAACGTGGTGCTCAAGTCAGGATCAAATAATTTTCACGGCAGCGTGTTTGAGTTTCATCGTAACGGCGCCCTCGATGCCAGGAACTACTTCGTTCCGGCAAACGAAGCCGATCCCAGATACCTGCGCAACCAGTTTGGATTTTCGGTTGGCGGTCCCATACGAAAAGACAAAACCTTTTTCTTTGGCGATTATGAAGGCACGCGCTCGAGCGAAGGCATCACGCGCGTAACCAATGTGCCGACTCGGGCTGAGCGTTCCGGCGACTTTTCGCAGAGCCTGTTTGGCGTGCCGACCAATCCATTTACCGGAATGCCGTTCGCCGGTGGGCGAATACCCGACGCGTTTATCAACCCGGTGGGCCGAAACATCGCCGCGCTCTATCCCGAGCCAAACCGCAATGTGCCGTTTGCTAATTTCGTTTCGTCACCGGTGCAAAACGATCGCGACAACCGCTTTGACGTGCGCGTCGATCACGTACTCAATTCAAATTCTGCGCTCGCGTTTCGTTACAGCTTCGGCGACCGAGCATTGTTCGAGCCGTTTGCCGGGGCAGGTTTGTCAGTGGTGCCGGGATACGGCAACGACGTCACCCGCCGCAGCCAGAATGCGATGATTAGCTACACGCAGGTCTTCTCGCCGCGGTTCGTGAATGACGCTCGTTTTGCTTTTAGCCGCGTCGCCTCGGCCGTCCGCCAGCAGAATCAGGGTGTCAGCATCAATCAGCTTGTAGGCATGCCCGAGTTGTCCGCAAATCAACGCGACTTTGGGCTCAGCTTCATTACGGTGACCGGATTTTCGCCACTCGGCCATGAAGGCAATAATCCGCAGAACAGCGTCACGAATACCTTTCAGATCCTCGATACGGCCACCTATACAACGGGCAAGCACCTGCTGAAATTTGGCGGCGACGTACGCTTTGTGCAGCAGAATGCTTTTCGCGACGTGCAGTCTCGCGGGTTCCTGCAGTTCTCGCCGTTCTTAACTTTGACGAATAACGCGCTGGGTGATTTGTTGATGGGCTTCCCCCTGCTGACGGGCGGTGCGCGTGTCGATAACGCTCAGCACCTGCGCAGCACCAGCCTGAATTTCTTCCTCAATGACAGTTTTCGTCTGACGAATAAACTGACGCTCATTGGCGGCGTGCGTTACGAATACAACTCGCCGCCGGTTGATGCGTTCGATCGCGCCAACATTTACAACCCGGCCACCGGCACTCTGGTGCCGGTCGGGACCGCCGGCGTCCCACGTAGCGGTTTCTTTGCCGACAGGAACAATTTTGCGCCGCGCGTGGGTTTTGCCTGGACATTGGGTGAGGCGGGCAACACAGTCGTTCGCGGAGGCTATGGCATCTATTACGATCAATCGCCGCTGGCCCCGGGCGAGGCTCTCTACTTCAACGCCCCGTATTTTGATTTCAATTTGTTCTTCCCTCTACCGGGACTGCCTTTAACCGTCAACAACCCATTCCCGGCGTTCTTCCCCTTCGCTTTGCCGGATTCAGCGCTGGCAATTCAGCGCGACCTGAAAACTTCGTATATGCAGCACTACAGCGCCAGCGTGCAACAGCAGCTTGGCCGCAGCCGCGTGCTCGAAGTCGCTTACGTCGGCTCGAAAGGAACCAACCTGCTTTCGGCCCGGGATATTAACCAACCGCAGCCGAGCGTGCTGCCGCCGGGATTGCCGTTTGTGCCCAGACCGAATCCCCGGTTCGATGACATCACCGCCCTTGAATCACGCGCCAGCTCTGAATACAACAGCCTGCAGATCCGTTTTCAGCAGCGGCTGCATCAGGGTTTGGCGGTGTTGGGTTCTTACACTTTGTCCAAGTCAACCGATGACGCTTCGAATTTCTTCGCCAGCGCCGGCGATCCAAACTTTCCGCAGGACAGTAACAACCCCGGGGCCGAGCGTGGCCGGTCGAACTTTGACGTCCGCAACCGGTTGTCGGTCAGCTACTCGTATGACCTGCCGTTTGGTAAGGGACAGGCACACCTGGCCAATGATGGCTTCCTTTCGACGCTGATGACCGGCTGGCAAACGTTCGGGATTTTGACGTGGCAAAGTGGCCGGCCATTCACCGTGGCGCTGCTCCAGGAGATCGATAACAGTGGCACGGGGCGATCGACACTCGGCTTTGGCGCCAACGACAGGCCCAATCTGGTTGGCAATCCGAGTCTCAACAATCGAACGCCCGAACGATGGTTCAATACCACAGCCTTTGTGTTTCCGGCCCAGGGTACTTTTGGGAATGCCGGCCGAAACATCCTGGATGGTCCCGGCTATCATTCATTGAACGCTTCGCTGATAAAGAACACGGCGCTGACTGAAAACGTCAGGCTTCAAATTCGCGCTGAAGCTTTCAATCTTTTCAACCATCCAAACTTTAACTTGCCGGATAATTTCCTCGGGTCGCCGACGTTCGGTCGCATCTCTTCAGCACGCGATCCGCGGCATCTTCAATTCGGCGTGAAGCTCTTGTTCTGATTAAAGGAGTTTTTGACATGCGCCTCTCTCGCTGGTCGCTCAAGTCCTTGTTTCTGACTGCGGCGGTACTATCGTCGTCCGTTGCGTCGCTCGCTGATTGGCCGCAGTGGCGCGGTCCGAATCGCGACGGTATGGTCAGGAACGCCGTAATTCCGGCAACCTGGCCGAAGGCTTTGAAGGAAGAATGGAAAGTCACCGTCGGTCTCGGCCATGCTTCGCCAGTGGAAGCGAACGGCAAGATCTTCGTTTTTACCCGCCAGGGCGAAGACGAAGTCCTGTTGTCCCTGGACGCTGTGACGGGAAAAGAAATCTGGCGGTCAAGTCTCCCAGTCGCGTACGAAATGCATGAGGCGGCACGTGGACACGGCAAAGGCCCCAAGTCGACACCGGTGGCTAGTAATGGCGTCGTTTACACGCTGGGGATTTCCGGCGTGTTATCAGCTCATGAGGCGAATACCGGCAAGCTGAAGTGGCGGCGCGAATTCTCAAAAGAATATTCGAAAACCTCGCCATTGTTCGGCACCGCCATGTCACCGCTGGTCGATAGCGGTTTGGTGATCGCCCACGTGGGCGGACATGACAAAGGCGCGCTCACCGCGTTCGATGCGCAGAGCGGCACCACCAAGTGGTCGAACGCTATGGATGGGCCGGCTTATTCCTCGCCGATGATTGTTACTTTGGCGGGCATCCGGCAGATTGTTACTTTCGTGCAGCAGGCTCTCGTAGGTGTTGACTTCGCTACCGGCAAGCTGCTCTGGAAACTGCCTTCCAAGACTCAATACGACGAAAACATCAACACCGTCCTCTCCTTCAAAGACCTGCTGATCTTTTCGCGGGAGGGTCAGGGCCTCTCGGCGATTCGTTTGACGAAACCAGGCGCCGAAATTGTTCCCGAGCAGGTCTGGGTCAACAAGGACGCTGAACTCTATATGAGTACGCCCGTGTTGCAGGGCAAAACGGTGTTCGGCATGACCGCCCGACAAAAGGGTCAATTCTTCGCTGTCGATGCGGAAACGGGAAAGACAGTCTGGCAAAGTCCGGGACGGATGGGAGAGAACGCCGCGATCTTGAATTTGGCCGACAAGGCGATTCTCTTGCTCACGAACGACGCGAAGCTGATTGTGCAGGCAGCTGATGGAAAGACTTATTCACCCGTAGCTGAATACACGGTCGCATCAAGCCCGACCTGGGCGCATCCGCTGGTGATCGGCAAACGCATTCTGATTAAGGACGAAACCACCCTGATCTCGTTGGCAGTGGGTCAATAGCGAGCTTCGTGCAGAAGCACGAAGTAAGTGCGGCCTTACTTCGTGCGGCCTTCTGCATAGTTCAACAGCAGCAGGCCCGCCCCGAAGAATCCACACCCCAACGAATCGATTGCTGTCCAGAGCCAGGGCATGCCGGTCGTATAGTCAATCCAAAAGAAGATCGGGCCGGCGAGCAGGTAGGCAATGCCGTTCAGGATGATCAGCTTGCGAAACCGGATCACGTCCGAAGCCAGCACCCACAACGAAATCCCGTGCATTCCATACGTGTAAGAAGCCTGTCGGATCATGAACATGAGCACCGCACCGTTGGGCATTTCACCCAGACCGAGCCATGCGTGAGAGATTTCCATCCATGAACGCGGCATGATCACCGCGAAGAAGGCGAGAATTTCAGTAGCTCCGGAAAGTCGCAGTATCCAGGCGGTTAGGACTCGCGAATTCATATCATCATTGAGTCAGCACCGCCTGCCGTAGCGGGCGGTTAGCGTTCCGCAAAGATCAACCGCCCGCTCCCGCAGGCGGTTCTGACTCGTTGCGCCGCACGGAGCTTATGAACCTGCTCGATCATCAAAGGACATGTACTTCGCCGAGAGCACTTCCTCGGGGTCGGTCTTTATCGGCGTGCCATCGACCTGTTCATAAAGCGGGGGCGGGATCTCAGCGAAATCCGCCATCGGACCATAGACTTCATCCACGCCTTCTTTGAAGACATCACCGATCAGGAGGTTGATGATGCTTACCCGGTGTTCCGGGTACTTGCGCAGAAACTGCGCGAAGCTGAAGCCGTCGTTATAGAAGGCGTACACCAGCTTGCGCATTGATTCGATGCCTCGATCAAGTTTTCCCTGGAACTGCCCCAGACGTTCCCCCGAAAAGTCGTCATGCCGGAAAGCGTCATGGATGGCGTCCGCCGCCAGTTCCGCCATCTTCAACGCCAGCAACACACCTGAAGAGTAGATCGGATCGAGAAAGCCATAGGCGTCTCCGATTATGATGAAGCCGTTGCCGGCGTTTTTCTTTGAGCGATAGGAGTAATCCAAAATTGAATAAATCTTGTCGACGCGCTTGCCTTCGGCGACGCGCCGGCGACACGCTTCGGTTTTCTCAATTTCTTCTTCAAAAATCTTGGCCAGGTCCTGACCGCGGCCCTTTAGCAGGTAATCCGGATTCGCCACGATGCCGACGCTGGTGATGTCGTCCTCGAGTGGGATATACCAGAACCAGCCCCCACTTCCCTTCGGTGTGCGCAATACGAGCGTGGCGCCGCCGTTCAGGTCCTTCTCGCGGTGCGCGCCCTTGTAATAGGAATAGAGCACGGCCTTTTTGAGTTTGGGATCGCGCACCCGCCAGCGGAACTTGTTGGAAAGCATGGCGCTCTGACCGGTGGCATCGACCACGACCTTGGCGTAGAAGGTCTGCGGCACGCCGTCCCTCATGGTCACTTCAGCGCCGATAGCCCGGTCGCCTGCGAAGAGAACCTGCTTAACCGCGACTCCCTGATGGACGACGGCGCCCTGCTCGGCCGCGTGCTCGATCAACAGTTTGTCAAAGACGGCGCGGTTGACCTGCCAGGTTACGGCACTCTCGTTGTGCACAGCTTCAAAGAAGTAAAACGGATGCGACTCTTTCCCCGCTACGTTGGCGAACTGAACGCTGTATTTCTGGGTAAAAGCGCTGGACTTCAGCTTCTCGAGAAAGCCCATGCGCTGAAAAGTCCAATAGGTATCAGTCATCAGCGATTCGCCAATGTGATGCCGCGGAAACTCTTCTTTTTCGAAAAGGATGACCTTGCAGCCTTCGCGAGCGAGGATGCTGGCACAGGCACTCCCGGCCGGTCCTCCACCGATTACTATTACGTCAAAGTTATTAGCTTCACTCATTATTTATCCGAACTACCCCTGAACTTAATGGCTTTGCCTTGAAGTTACAAAAGCGACCGGCGCGTAGCGCCGATTAAACTTAGCCCGGCCTTTCAAGGCCGGGATCGCTGGGCGAAATGATTTCCCGTCGCGTAGCGACGGCTGAAACGCCAGCTCTCATTGCATCGCTTACGCGACGCGAGATCTTTGAGTCCTAACCAACCCGGCCTTGAAAGGCCGGGCTACCTTCACACCGACGCTACGCGTCGAACAAGATCTTTGAAGCAAACCAGAACTTAATATTTTCCCTAATCTAGGCGTATCGCACGCTCTTCAATTCGGGTTCAAAGAATTCCCAGAGAATTTCGTCTACCTCCAACAATCCGGGCCGGGTCAGCTTAATTGTGCCGTTGTTCCGATTCAGCAGTTCTTCTTTTTCGAACCGTTCATAAACGGGCTGAAACTCCTGCCAAACATCGACGCCAAACTTGTTCATGAAGTATTTGGTGTCCAGCCACCCGGTCTTTAACTGGAGAATCATTTCCCGAATCAAACGTTGCTTTGGTGTCAAAGATACTGCACGCAGCAGCGGAAGATTGTCCGTACTTACGATACGAACGTAATCTTCAAAGCTGTGCACGTTCTGAAAATTTACTCCACCGAAATGCGAAAAGGATGCGACGCCGAGTCCAATCATGTCGCCGCCATGCCAAAGCGCGTCCGTGTAAATAAACCGGCAGGGCTTTTTGGTCGTGGCCAACACTGTCGCGCTGGCTACCTCATAGCCGCGCTCCTGAAACTTCTCAAACGCATAATTCAGCCAATTCCTCTTGGTCGCCCAGTCGGCAATCGGCGAAGTTACTCCCTGCTTAATCATCTCTTGCGAAATGATCGTGTTGTAAGGGAGCTCCATCTGGTAGATCGTTACTGAATCCGGTTCGAGCTCCAGCGCGCGCTGGACCGTGTCGCGCCACTTCGCTTCGGTCTCGCCCATCATTCCGGCAATCAGATCGATATTGATTTGGGGGAAACCAACTTCTCGCGCCCAGCCATAGGCTCGATAAATTTCCGGCGAGAGATGTGCGCGCCCGTTTGCTTCCAGAATCTGGTCGTCAAAATGTTCGATGCCGAGGCTCAAGCGCGTCACGCCAATTTCTTTCAGCGTTTGCAGCTTCGATTTTTGCAGCGTGCCCGGTTCGCACTCGAAAGTAACTTCTTCGGCGTTTTCCCAACTCACGTGACGATTAAGACCATCTACCAGATAGTGAAGTTGTTTCTCGCTCACGTACGAAGGCGTGCCACCGCCAAAATAAGCAAACCTCAATTGCCGGCCCTGGAACGCGCGTGTCTGACTATAGAGCTCGTTCTCTTTGATCAGCGCGTCGAGATAGACCTCAATCTCGGAAGCGTTCTTATCGGTGTAGACTTTGAAGTAGCAGAATTTGCAACGCTTCCGGCAAAAGGGGATGTGAATGTAAAGGCCCAACGGGTCGTCAACTCGCGGTGGTTGGTCGAGCGCCATCAGAGCCTGGCTGACGAACTCAGGCTTCCACTGCGAAAACGGCGGATAGTTCGAGACGAAATAATTCCCGACTTCGGTCCCTGTGCTGGCTGTATCTATCGTCATTAATAAGTTCGTGAAGTTGTATCGCTATCCGAAGTCCTGAATCCTTGCCCGGTAACTTGCAGAGATCGACCCTAGCAGCTCACTTAGATAAGACGGCCCGGCTAACGGTTTAGTTTCATGCTCCTAAAAAATTAACATCTGACCGGAGGTTCAGCAATTCGGGTAATGGTTGGGTCGCGGTGCAGTTCCGGCTGTAGGATGCGGAAGCCCGCGGGAACTAAGGGCGAAATCGCAACTACCTGCGTCCGTGCTTCTGCACCTTCAGCGGCAAAATGCACTTGCAGGCCTGATAACCGTCGCCTAAACTTTCCGGCTAAACGCATAGAGACGATCATTGTCGAATCCCCAGCCAATTACCACCAGGCATTATCTTGTCTACATAATTCTGCTGGTCATTTGCGGCGCCGGTATCTGGTTCATTTTGCGGACTGGCTCGAACCTCTATGGAAAGCGTGACTTGGCAGTATCGACGACCGCGCCGCCTGTCTCGCCTGCCCAGTCGCCTGAAGGATCCGGCCCAGGCGGCGTCCGTAAATTGCTCTCCGCGAACCTCCGAAATGCTCTCAGCATCCTTTTGTTGCAGCTGATCGTCATCATTATCGCTTCCAGAATCGTGGGCAAGTTGTTTTTGCAGATTGGCCAGCCGCGAGTCATGGGAGAGATCGTCGCCGGAATAATTCTCGGGCCGTCTTTGTTGGGCCAACTGTCTCCCAACACCATGGCCTTTCTGTTTCCGGCAGAATCGCTCGAACCCCTCCGTCTGCTCAGCCAAATCGGAGTAGTGCTTTTCATGTTCGTGGTGGGGATGGAATTGGAAATCGGCGATCTTCGCAAAAAAGCCTATGCCGCAATTATGGTCAGCCACGCGAGTATCGTCGTTCCGTTTTTTCTGGGGGCGACGTTGTCGCTGTTGATCTACCAGTCAGAGTCGTCCGCGAGTACTTCATTTATTCCATTCGCCCTATTCATGGGCATCGCGATGAGCATCACAGCTTTTCCGGTGCTGGCTCGAATTCTCGAAGACCGCGGTTTATCGAAGACAACCCTCGGCAGAATCGCGATTACTTGTGCAGCATTTGATGATGTCACGGCGTGGTGCCTGCTCGCTCTGGTAATCGCCATCGCTCGCGCAGATCGAATCTGGCCAGCCATCATCACCATGGGATTCGTGATCGCTTTCGTCAGTCTAATGATCTTTTTGATTAAGCCGGCGCTCGGGCGGATTAGCAGCGTACCTCTGGAGGCTGAGCGGCAACGGCGTGGCCTGGTGGCCATGATTCTCGTTTTTGCGTTTGCGTCGGCATTAATAACCGAAGTGATCGGCATCCATGCTTTGTTCGGAGCTTTTCTGGCGGGCGTGATCATGCCTCATGACGAAGGTTTCCGCGGCATGCTCAAATCAAAGCTCGAGACGCTTGGTCTGGTAGTCCTTCTGCCACTGTTCTTTGCCTTCACCGGCCTTCGGATGCAAATCACCCTATTGAATGATTGGCAGAGCTGGCTTCTGTGCGGGCTCATAATCCTCGTCGCCATCGCCGGCAAATTGGGTGGAAGTATGTTTATGGCACGCTGGACCGGAATGAACTGGCGCAATTCGTTTTCGTTAGGCGTGCTGATGAATACTCGCGGCCTGGTGGAACTGATAGTTCTGAGTATCGGATATGATTTGGGAATCCTGTCGGGGCGCATCTTTGCCATGATGGTCCTGATGGCCCTGGTCACAACTTTCATGACCGGCCCGCTGCTTTCGCTGGTAAAATTCGGCGGGTCAGAGCCAATGTCCGACAAGCTTTAGCTTGTCGAAGTTGGGCGACAAACTGAGGTTTGTCGAACATTCATCCGCAGGAAGGAATTGAAGATGAAAACGGCATTTAGACTTACCCTTTTCGGAATGTTAATGGCCGCTTGCGCAAGTGTTTTTGCCCAGAAACCCGATTTCAATGGGTCCTGGACGATGGATCGGGCACGAAGCTTCGGCCTTCCGGGAAACATGAACCAGACTATGGCGATCACTCAAACCGCCGACCAGCTCACCGTGGAAACAAAACTGATCCAACCCGGCAATGAACGAACGGTTAAGGATAACTATGTGCTGGATGGCAAAGAGTACGATTTCACGCCGCAGGGCCCGCCGGGCCAACCGGCACCTAAAGGGAAGCGGACAACGACCTGGATGGCAGGCGGGAACGGGCTCTTGATAACCAACGTGGTGACAACCGAATCGCCGAAGGGCCCGGTAACGACTCAAGACGTCAGGAAGTGGACGATAATAAACGGCGAGCTGGTAATCGCCCAATACGTCGATGGTCCCAACGGTTCTTATGAAGCCAAGCGAATTTTTAAGAAGAATCCTTGAGCAGAAGGAGTTAGAGGAGTAGGGCTTTGGGCTTTGGGCTTTGGGCTTTGGGCTTTGGGCTTTGGGCTTTGGCCTTTGGGCTTTGGGCCTTGGGCTTTGGGCCTTTGGAATTTGGAATTTGGAATTTGGAATTTGGTTTTTTGGTCTTTGCACCCGTCCCCAAGCCTAAGACCAAAAGCCAAAGACCTTCTTTATTTCGCGATATTGAAGGCCGCCATTTCGTTCCCATTTCTAACCAGCAACCGTCCGGCGGCGATAGCTGGATAATTCCAGGTCTTTCCCTCAATCGCCTGGAACCTGGAGACCTCGGAGAACTGATCGGGCGTCGCCCGCACCAGGACCAACTCGCCGGCATCAGTCGAAACGATCAAATGATTTCCGGCCAGCAGGACTTGTCCATAGCCGTATCGCCCGCCCTTCCATTTGCGCTCGCCGGTTTTGACGTCCAGACAACTAAGAATGCCTTCGTCCAAACCGTAGACGTAGCCTTGATGAAGAACCGAGCTGTTGAACTTGTTCTTCATGTTTATGTTTTCCCAGACGATGCGCGCACTAAAGGCGTTGCCGCTGGCAGTCACTTCCACCAACGCCGCACCTTTGCCATAGCCTGATGAGATGAATAAGCGATTCGCGTCAACCATGATCGGCTGCGCGACATTAATTCCCTGGTAGGTATCCCACCCATAGCTCCACAAGAGCGAGCCATCGCCGGGTTCGAGTCCAAAAACACGCGAGGCGCTGACAATGACGATCTGCCGCCGGCCCGCCAGCGTGACCAGCATTGGGGAAACGTACGCCGCGCGGTCACTCTGAGATTTCCAAACCGGCGCACCGGTCAGTTTGTTATAAGCGACCACAGAATTATTCGCTGAACCGCCGGGCAGGACTATGACTTTATCATCGACAATCAACGGCGAGGCGGCCATGGCCCAATCAAGGTTCGAAGCTTGATTGTCGCTGAGAATGTTCTTCCCCCAAATTACGGTCCCGGTCTTGGCATCGAGACAGCGAAGTTCTCCGGTGGCGCCCAGCGCGTAAAGACGGCCGTCTTCCCAGGTTGGCGTGGCCCGCGGGCCGTCGCCGGTGGAGTCGTTGTAGGAAGATTTCCAGCTCTGGGTCCACAATTCCCGCCCGGTGTCGACATCGTAGGCAGCTACAGTCTCATTTCCGCGACGCTGCTCGATGGTATAGGCGCGCTTGTCGGCAACTACGAACGACGCAAAGCCGACACCTATTGGTTGCTTCCAAAGGAGCGGTGGTCCCTGTGCGGGCCAGGCCGTCAAGACTTCCATTTCTTCATAGCGGCCATCGCGATTAGGCCCGCGAAAATTAGTCCAGTAGTTGCGCGTCGCGTGGGCCGACGCGACCTCGTTGGATGTGCCGGCGGGTGAAGCTGAGGTTACGGGCGCAGCACCCGGCTGGGCGGTGGTCGGTGCGGTTTGTATGGCTGCCTGTTGCTGTTGAGCCCGATGCTGCTCTAACTGCGTGTAATGCTGGTCGTTAGGATTTTTCCGCCATTGAAAGAAAAGGAAGAGATAGCCGGCGCCCAATGCCAAAATCAAGCCGCTGGCCCCGACCCGGGTGGCCAAAGCACTATCGCGGCGCATCCACAAAAGCACGATTCCCAGTGGTGGTATCAGGATCGAGGCAATAATCAGCCCAGCCAGCGAGCGATACCATGGAGTTGATTCCCCGGACTCAAACATCCCAATTCTCCCGCGACTTCAGAGCTAAATTCAGACCTATGTGTCTCATTGGTCTTATACGTCTCATATGTCCTATACGCCCAACCACCGAACTCTATTAACTAATTGGACGAAGATTTGCCGGGAATGTTCCCTTATCAACCTTTTGATTGCTGAACGCAATAGATGTTTTTCTCGCCGCGAATAAAGATCTTGCCATCGGCAACTGCCGGAGACGCATATACGGGTTCCCCGACAGAGTTCGTGCCCAGAATCTCGTGTTTGGGTCCGGCCTTAATGACGAACGTATCTCCGTCCTCGCTCGTGAGCAGGATCTTTCCTTCGAAAGCAATCGGCGAGGCGGTAAAGGTTGCGGGAATAGGAATGCGGCCGCCCTCGTATTTGACTTCACCCGTCTTCGCATCGAGACACGTAAGAATTCCGCGATCGGTGGTTAGGTACAGAAATTCGCCATAGAGAATCGGTGAAGGCACATAAGCGGTTCCTTTCGCGTATTTCCAAACTACCGACTCACCCAAATCTCCGGACGCTCCCAGATTAATGGCCATCACTACTTTTTCGGGAAAGCCGGCGCTGATAAAAACCATTTGCTGGTTGGCAACCGGAGAAGGAATCGCATTGCTATCGACGCCCTTGTGGCGCCACAACTCTTTTCCTGTTGCAGGATCGTAGGCAATTACCATCTCATTTCCGCTGGCGATCAATTCGGTGCGCTTGGCGACCGCCACCAGAATCGGCGTCGCCCAACTGGCCTGGACTTTTCGTGGAGTTCGCCACACTTCCTTACCAGTCTTCTTATCGAGGGCCACGATGAACGAGGCCTCGCCGTTTTCTTCATCGCACTGAACGATGATCAGGTTTTCATAAAGAATTGGTGACGTTCCGGTGCCCATGCCGATGGTTCCCAACTTGCCAAGGTCTGCCTTCCAGGCCAGCTTACCGTTCATGTCGTAGGCAAACAGCCCCTCCGTTCCGAAGAACGCAAAAACCGATTTGCCGTCCGTAGCCGGAGTAGAGGCCGCATAAGAACTCTTGCGATGACGATTGTCGTAAGGTGTGCCTTCGAACGCTGTTTGTTCCCACAGAACCTTCCCCGTGTCAGAATTAAGGCAAATCACTTTGAAAGTATGCTTACGGTCCGCGCCGATGCTGTCGGGGTGGAGAAACACCTGGCCGCCATCAACGATGTGCGTGACCGCCTTTGCCCCCGCAACCACATCACCCTCGATTGCCGTCGTCAGGAAAATCTTGTTTTCCCATACGACCGGAGAGGAATGCCCACGGCCGGCAATCGGAGTCTTCCACTTGATGTTCTTGTTGGGATTCCATTCTGCGGGCAGGTTCTTTTCCGTAGACACACCGCTGCCGTTCGGTCCGCGCCACTGCGGCCAGTTAGCAGCTCCGGCGGTGGTGGTTAAGATCACAACTGATGAAATGAGACCGATGACGAGAATGATTTTGATCCTTGAACGAGTCTTCATTTTGGTTTCGATTCCCTTATGTATTCGATTTCGGCTTTGCCTCAAAGGCCATCTTACAGTTGCGGCTTTGCCGTCTGATGTGCGGAAGCCCTCTGGCTTCCGAGAAAGTCTTTTGATTCTCTACGCCTACTCTAAACCTACCGATTCTTCGCTGTGCTCGACTTCGCCGGCGCTTCGGCAAAGGCGAACACATGATTGACTCCCCTGACAATGACCAGTCCTTCCGAAATCGCCGGCGTCGCCATCATCACTTCACCTACGGGATTGGTCGCCAGCAGCTCGTATTTCGGTCCCGCTTTGACCACAAAGACATCGCCGTCTTCACTGGACAAAAATATCTTGCCATCTGAAGCAACTGGTGAGGACGTAAACGCGCCCCCCTTGCCTCCCAGCCGTTCCTGATAAATCCGTTCGCCGGTCTTGGCGTTGTACGCCGTCAGCACACCCTGGTTCGAACAGACGTAAAAAACGTCACCATAGACAATCGGCGTAGGCATGTACGGTCCGCCACGGGGCTTACTCCAGGCGATGGCTTCCGACGAGTCCTTTCCATCTTTGAGCGTAATGTCGCCTATCGCACTGCCGAGCCGGATGGCGTAGATGGGTTGAACCGGCCGGTAGCCACTGGTCACGTAAACCAGATCGTGTGCGATCACCGGTGTCGGCGTCGTGATCTCTGAGTTCGGTGTCAACCGCCACAACTCTTTGCCGGTTACCGGATCATAACCGCGAATGGCCTTGGTGCCGTTCGTGATGAGTTCAACACGGCTCTTGCCCTCGAAGACGGTGGGCGTGGACCAGCCGGGAATCTCTTCGCGGGGAGTCTTCCAGGCCAGCTTACCGGTCTTGATGTTGTAGGCCGCAATGAAGGAATTCTTTTGCAGGTCAGCCTGAATAATAACCAGGTCCTTGTAGATTATCGGTGAACTTCCATACTCCCATTGGTAATCCGGATCATAGAACCAGCCCGCGTCAAGAATGCCCAGGTCCTGCTGCCACAAAAGCTTTCCGTTCAAGTCGTAAGCATAGAGGCCGTGCGAACCAAACATAGCGATCACGTATCTTCCATCAGTTACCGGAGTTGAATCGGCGTGAGTGGACTTTGGATGGCGTTTTACTTTCGGCACGCCTTCGTATGCAACGCGTTCCCAAAGAATCTTGCCGGTCCGCTTGTCCAACGCGTAGACCTTCCAAGTATGTTTGGGATCATCCTTTACCGGAGTCACGTCGCCGAACAGACCATACCGGGTTTCGTTCTTGGCGGCGCTGGTTATGGCCGTGGTCACAAATATTTTATTTCCCCAGACGACGGGACTGGAGTGCGCCAGCCCGGGCAGCTCGATCTTCCAACGAACGTTAATCGCTTTCTCAACGTTCCAGCTGGTCGCAGCCGGCTGGCCCTCGACCACTCCCGAAGCGCCGGGGCCACGAAATTGCGGCCAGTTTTGGGCCTGCGTTAGAACCGAACCAACTAGTAAAAGTATTGGAAGGTAAGTTACTCGTTTCATAAAGAACTCCATAATCAAGTTTGGGTTTAGAGTTCAGCCTTTAGGCTGCTCAAGGGGCACAAGCTAAAGCTTGAACTCTGAACCAAGACCCGCTCTCTACTGCTTCGGCTCTTCGACTTTTTTGTAGACAGCGTTGGTCGACCCCTGCTTCAGCGTAAAGCCGGAAACCTTGTCGCCTGTCATCGTGAAGCTGATGTTCAGGCCATCGAAAGCGAGCGCTCGGAACGACGTTTTATCAATCGGCATCATTGCCGATGGCCCCTGACCCGTCGGCGTCACGAACAATTTTCCATCCTTGACGGTTATCGCAATCTCAGCACCCGTTTCGGGCTTGTACCGCCCGACATAACTCTGCAAAGTGGCGGCGTCAACCTCGGGCGGCGGTTGCGCTCCGGCTTTCTTGAGCATTTCCGCAATCGCAGCCTTATCCTTATCGTTCAACGCTAAGGCCAACGCCCTGGTCAAAGTCTCAGGCTTAACGCCGCCCTTAGCCAGGGCCATCTCGACGTAAGGATCCTTGCCGTCGCGTACCCCGGTCATTAGCACATCGCCGACGCTGCCTGAATCTTTTTCCAGCAGCGCGCGAACTGTCTCGACGTGGTCGTTATTTAACGCCCAGCTCATCGCCGACGCGCCATAGAACGTGTCCTTAACGGTGACGTCGGCTCCACGGGCCAGCAACAGCTTTACTATTTCGGTATGACCTCGCTCAGCAGCTTTGAACAAAGCGGTAGCGCCGTATCGAAATTTTGCGTTTACCTCAGCGCCCTGATCGAGCAACGAAGTAACTAACGTCAGGTTACCCTGGCGCACAGCTTCCCAAAACTTGTCGTTAAGTTCCGCTTTCGAGTTTTGGCCCACGGCCACAGTCGACATCAGCGAGAGCGTCAGCAGAACCATGAAAAAAAGTTTCGACTTCATAAACTCCTCGCGGTGTTTCACTTTAATCTAAGAGCTTAGTCGTTATGCCGCTATTCAAAGCTCGTTCTTAAGCCCGAACTCTGCCCCGCGTGCATAGGCCGAAATCAGCACTTAACGCGTGCGCGCTTTTAGTGCTTTTGGACTTCGGAGGCTTGATGGTACATTCAACCCCACGTGCGGAAACATAACTCTGCAACCCCAGTTTGCGTATTGTACATCTGTAGGGGTGCAGTCCACGATTAGATTTGGCTTCTTTGGTTAGTCGAGGATTAAGAAATCTGGAGCGAGATCCAAAATGACGAAGCGTCCTTCTAAATACTTACTTATCATCGTCATCCTGTTTCTGGCCATCTCTACGTCTGCCAGTGACTGGGCCGACTGGCGTGGGCCGGCGCGCGACGGCATCAGCGCGGAAAAGGGCTTGCCGGCAAAGTGGTCAATCGCGGGCGAGAACCTTGCCTGGAAAGCGCCGTATGGTGGGCGCTCCGCTCCGATTGTGATGAATAACCGCGTGTTCATCCAAAACACCGCCGGGAAAGGCGAAACCGAGCAGGAGCGGGTGATGTGCTTCGACGCCGACACGGGAAAACTGCTGTGGGAACATCGCTTCAGTGTCTTCCTCAGCGACGTGCCGCCGCATCGCGTGGGCTGGGCTTCCCCGGTCGGAGATCCGGCCACCGGCAACGTTTACGCTCTCGGGGTCGGTGGGTTGCTGCAGGCTCTGTCGCGAGACGGTAAAGTTATCTGGGAGCGCTCGCTGAGCGAAGACTTCGGATTGTTAACCACGCACGGCGGGCGCACCGTATCGCCAATCATCGACGGCGATTTGGTTATCTTGAGCGGCATCACTTTCGGCTGGGGTCCCAATGCTCGCGGCGCGCACCGCTTCATGGCCTTTGACAAACGAACGGGCGAGACGATGTGGGTCAGCGCCCCGGGCGGCCGGCCCTACGACACTACCTACGCACCACCGATCATCGCGAACATCAATGGAACGCGGCTCTTGATTCAAGGCGCGAGCGACGGGGTGGTTTATGCCATCAAACCGCAAACCGGTGAGCCTGTTTGGAAATATGAAATCAGTAAACGCGGCATCAATACCGGCGTCGTCGTTCATGGTACGACGGCCATCCTGACACACAGCGAAGAAAATTTGGCGTCCAGCGAAATGGGTATGATGGTTGCCGTTGACGCCGCCGCCAAAGGCGAGCTTAAAAAAGAACAGGTTAAGTGGAGCACATACGGCTGGCAAGGCGGCTTCTCTTCTCCTTTGATTGATGGCGACCGCCTTTATCAGGTTGATAATGGAGCGAATCTAGCCGCTTTCGATCTCAATAGCGGCAAGCAACTGTGGCTGCAAAACCTTGGCACGATTCAGAAGGCCTCTCCGGTCTTCGCCGACGGCAAACTTTACGTCGGTACTGAGAATGGCAAGTTCTTCATCCTGAGGCCGACAGCTACAGGTTGCGAGATTCTGGATCAGGATCAATTGGGGACCGAAGGCCAGCCGGAAGCCATTATTGCTTCCGCCGCAGTGGCCAATGGTCGCGTGTATTTCATCAGCGACTCGAACCTGTACGCCATCGGGAAGAAGACCAACGGCGCTCCGAACTCAGGACCACCCGTCGAAGGTCTCCCTAACCCAAACCGACCCGTAGCGCATGTGCAGGTCATCCCCACCGAATTGATTCTCAAACCGGGTGACACGGCGCGCTTTCGCGTGCGGCTCTTTGACGAAAATGGGACCTTCATACGTGAGGAGCAGTCGGCGACCTGGGCTCTGGACGGACTAAAAGGCACGATCGCGAACGGTCAATTCGCCGCGGCCGCGGATGCCGGCTCCCAGGGCGGTCTAATCAGGGCTACTGTGGGAAACGTCACTGGCGCGGCGAATGTACGCGTCTTTTCGCCGCTTCCCTGGAGCGAAAACTTTGAAGCAATGGCGCCCGGAAGCGTGCCGCCGCTCTGGGTGAATGCGACTTTGAAATTTGCCGTGCGCGAATTTGAAGGCGGCAAAGTCTTGGTTAAGACGACCGAAGGTTCTTCTCTTTTAAGCCGGGCCCGGGCTTACTTCGGTCCCATTGATTTTTCAAACTACACAGTCGAAGCAGACATCCGCGCCACCCAGAAACGCCGCCAACAAGGCGATGCCGGGGTTATCGCTCAGCGTTTTGTGCTGGTGCTTTATGGAAACAGCCAGATGCTGCACCTGGAACCATGGCAACCGGAAACCTCGCGGACCGTCACCGTGCCCTTCGCCTGGAAACCCGACACCTGGTATCGGATGAAATTGCAGGTTGAGAATCTTCCCGACGGAAAAGTCCGGGCCCGCGGTAAAGTGTGGGCGGTCGGCGAAACGGAACCGGCAGCGTGGATGATCGAACGCATCGATCCGATTGCCACGAATCGGGGCGCCCCGGGAATTTTTGGCAGCGCGCTGGCCGAAATCTTTTTTGACAACTTGAAGGTGTATCCGAATAAATAAGCAGTAGGCAGAATGCAATAGGCCTGAAAAACGGCTCTGTGAACAAGGAATTATTATGAAGAAAAACAAAAGCACACACATTGTTGTACGGCGGTTGGTTGTGTTTCTCGCAATGGCGTTCGCGCTGCCTTCTGCCTTTTGCCTTCTGCCCGCTGCTCTCGCTTCCGATCCGGGCACCGGCGACTGGCCCATGTGGGGTGGCACGCCCGATCGCAACATGATCTCGAACATGAAGGGACTGCCGACCACTTGGGACGTTGGCAAGAAAACCAACGTGAAGTGGGTAGCCCAATTAGGTTCACAGACCTACGGTAACGCAGTCGTCGCCGGGGGCATGATCTTCGTCGGCACGAACAATGAGGGCGCTCGCGATCCGAAAGTGACCGGCGACAAGGGCGTGGTGATGGCGTTTCGCGAATCGGACGGCCAGTTCATGTGGCAGATGGTCCACGACAAACTTGCCGCCGGCCGCGTCAATGACTGGCCCTATCAGGGCGTCGCTTCTTCACCATTGGTCGACGGCGATCGAGTTTACTACGTCTCGAACCGCGCCGAATTGGTTTGCCTGGACACCCAGGGGTTCCGCGACAAAGAAAATGACGGCCCGGTGACTGATGAAAAACTAAAGGGTGAGACCGACGGCGACGTGGTATGGCGCTTCGACATGATCGAAGAAGTTGGCTCGTTGCCGCACAACCTGGCCAACTCGTCCCCGGTGATGTACGGCGATTTGATTTATGTTAGTACCTCGAATGGTCAGGACGAGAGTCACGTTAACATCCCCTCACCGAAGGCGCCGGCCATCATCGCCGTCAACAAGAAGACCGGCAAGCTAGTCTGGGAAGATAACTCAGTTAACGATCGAATCCTGCACGGCCAATGGTGCTCGCCGACAGTCGGCACCATCGGCGGCGTCGTCCAGGTGATTCACGGTCAGGGTGATGGCTGGATTCGCGGCTACGAAGCTTTGACCGGAAAAAAGCTTTGGGAGTTCGATACCAATCCCAAAGATTCGGTCTGGCCCAAGACACGTAATGAATTGATCAGCACTCCGGTGGTTTACGAAGATCGCGTGTACATCGCCAACGGGCAGGACCCCGAGCACGGCGAAGGCGTCGGTCACATGTATTGCATCGACGCAACTAAGCGTGGCGACATTACCAAAACCGGTCTGGTCTGGCATTACGACAAGATCCGTCGGTCAATTTCGACCCCGGCAATCAAGGACGGCATTGTTTACGAATCTGACTTCAGCGGTTTTCTCCATTGTCTCGATGCAAAAACCGGAGCCGTCTATTGGGTGCACGACATGTTCGCCGCAGTTTGGGGTTCGCCGGTTCTCATCGATGGCAAGATCTATCTGGGTGACGAAGACGGCGACGTGACAATCCTACAGGCCGGAAAAACCAAAAAAGTGTTGTCGGAAATCAACATGGGCAGCTCGGTTTACAGCAGCCCGGTGCCTGCCAACGGAGTGCTTTACATAACGAATCGCAACCAGCTCTACGCGCTGGCGGAGGCGAAACCGGCAGCGGTTACCGCAAAGTGATTTGGGGAGTTAATGAAAGGCGGCCGTACGCACGCCTTCGGCGTGCCTGATGCGGAGGCCCGTGGATTAGCACGCCAGAAGGCGTGCGTACCGTTTGGTACCTGCGGTGTTGGTGCGATACACAAAGAAGTCTTGCTCACGTCAGAGCAAACAATAATGCAAAGCTTCGATTTTCAAACTCGCACCCGACTTGTTTTCGGCGCCGGCTCGATTAAGCGTCTGGGTGAACTGTCCTCAGAGCTCGGATTTCGTCGAACACTGCTGGTTGCCGATCGCGGGTTGGTGGCCTCAGGCCATGTTGACGAAGCTTTGGAACCGCTAACTGCCCGAGGCATCGAGGCCATCCGGTTTCACGACTTTGAGGTAAATCCTGACACCACGATTATCAAAGCTGGGTGTGACTTTGCGCGTCCACTTGAACTGGATTCAATCATCGGTCTGGGCGGCGGCAGTTCCCTCGATTGCGCGAAAGGAATCAACTTCCTGCTTACCAATGGCGGGCGCATGCAGGATTACGTCGGGTACGGCAAGGCCGCAAAACCAATGTTGCCGATGATTGCGATTCCCACCACCGCGGGCACCGGCAGCGAGGCGCAAAGCTACGCCGTAATTTCCGATGCCGACTCGCACGCGAAGATGGCTTGCGGCGATCCTAAAGCTGCGTTTCGCGTGGCGATCCTCGATCCGGCGCTGACGATTTCACAGCCGAACACGATTACGGCGACGGCCGGCTTTGACGCGATCGCTCACGCCGTCGAAACCTACGTGACCACGAGGCGGAATCGGGTATCCGAAATCTTCTCGCGCGAGGCCTGGGGGCTTCTGGAACCAAATTTTGAACGCGTGCTTGCCGAGCCGGGCGATTTGAGCGCCCGGAGTGCGATGCAACTCGGGGCTTACTTTGCCGGCGTTGCCATTGAAGGCTCAATGCTGGGAGCGACCCACGCTTGCGCTAATCCTCTGACCACTCATTACGGCACCACACATGGTGCTGCGCTGGCGATGCTTCTGCCGACTGTGGTGCGCTGGAATAAGTCACTGGCTGCGCGAAGTTATGCTGAACTCGCGCGAGCGGCGAGTTTGTATTCGGGGGCTAACGATGATGAGGCGACTGAGGCACTTTCCCACCGGCTCGAACAACTCGCAGCGGCCGGCGGACTTCAAAGTAGTTTGAGCGCAGCGGGAATATCGCGCGATCAGTTATCTATGCTCGCCGGTGAAGCTGCGAAGCAATGGACCGGAGGCTTCAATCCACGGCCGTTTGATCAGGCGGGAGCTTTGGAGGTTTATCAGACTGCGTTCTGAGTATCATGTCAGAAGCCCGACCGTAAGGGAGGGCAGCCTCAGCGTCAAAGAGTCATGAATAAACAACGCCGCCTTATTCTAACGTTGCCCTCCCTCACGGTCGGTCTTCTGACACTCCTGCTTACGGCTTACTGCTCACTGCTGACGGCTTTCGCTCAGGACACGCCTGCCGATAACTGGGGGCAATTTCGCGGCAACCACTCCTTAACCGGCGTCTCCCAAACGACGGTACCGGATAGCCTTAAATTGCTCTGGACTTATGAGGCCGGGGAATCGATAGAATCTTCCGCGGCAATTGTTGGCCGTACAGTGTTTGTCGGCTCACAAAAGGGCGAACTGGTTTCGCTCAATCTCGATAACGGCCAGGTTTACTGGAAATTCTCAACCGGCGGGCCCATTGGCGAATCTTCGCCCGCCTACAGTTCCGGCGTGGTCTTCATCGGCAACCTCGATGGGTGGCTCAATGCGCTGAATGCTTCAGACGGAAAAAAACTCTGGGCGTTTAAAACCCAAAGCGAGATCAAATCGTCGCCGGTCGTAGTCGGCGATCGAGTTCTGATCGGTTCTTACGATCAAAACCTGTACTGCCTGTCGGCCCGGAACGGATCGCTTCTGTGGAAAGTCAGAACTGACGGACCGGTCCATGCCACGCCCGGCGTCTCTGACGGCATGGCCTTCATCGCCGGCTGCGACGAAGTCTTTCGCGCCATTCGCATCTCAGACGGGAAAGAAATATTTAAGGTTTCATCCGGCTCGTACACGGGAGCGTCGCCGGCGATGCGGGGCGGCTCTGCCTTCTATGGAACGTTTGGCAATGAGGTGTTGATGCTCAGCCTGGCCGAACGTCGCATTGTCTGGCACTACGAACACCCTGAACGCAAATTTCCCTTCTATTCATCGGCGGCCGTAACCAACGATCGAGTCGTGCTGGGAGGCCGCGATAAACTGGTCCACGGAATCACCACTGCGGGCAAGGGCGTTTGGACCTTCGCTACCCGAGCGCGCGTTGAGTCATCGCCGGCAATTGCCGGAGGACGAGTCTTCGTGGGATCAAACGATGGAATGTTCTATGTCCTGAACCTGGCGAACGGGGCCAAGCTTTGGGAGTTCAATGCCGGAGCCCCGCTATCTGCCTCGGCGGCGATCGCCAACGGGCGGATTGTCATCGGCAGCCAGGATGGGCGGTTGTATTGCTTTGGGTAGTGTCGCACGGGCGTCCCGCCGGTGGTGATACGTGAAAATCGAAGTGCGCTTCTCATTCACACACCGGGCTTTAGCCCGGTGACTTGCATGAAAATGGGGTTAGTCCCGTTTTAACGGTTTACTCTTCTTCCTCGACCAGATGGTTACGCAGAAGTTATTTTTGCGAGCCAAATGGAGAAACCGTTGAAACGGTTTTTGTGATTTCACGCGGCCCCTGATCACCGAGCTGAAGCCCGGTGTGAATGAGAGTAAGACCGTTCTGAGACGACGGAGCGCGGATGATTTCACCACGACAACGCGTCAATTCCACTCACTTCAATATCGCCACCGCTTCAATTTCAATCCGCGCGCCGCGCGGCAATGCGGCCACTTGAACCGTCGTACGTGCCGGTGGATCGCCTTTGAATTGCTTGCGATAGATTTCATTCATGGTGTTGTAGTCCGCCATGTCCGCCAGAAAAACAGTGGCCTTCAGAATGTGTTCGGTGCTGCTGCCGGCGGCTTCGAGCGCGGCGCTGAGGTTCTTGAATACCTGCTCAAGCTGACCGGCGGTCCCACCTTCGGCCAGTTGACCTGTTTTTGGATCGACTCCGATTTGCCCCGATGTGAAAACCAGATCGCCCGCCACCACCGCTGGTGAAAATAGACCGTTCGGCGTAGAGCCCGGCAAATTGACAGCACGGCGGCGGACGGACTCGGGTTTCTGAGTCTTTGACGCGGCAGGTTGCGCAGCAACAGTGACGGCGCTGCACGCAAGAACAAGTGAAAGCAAAATGATTTTCTTCATTTCTTAACCTCGGAAGTATTTGGCCAGAGTTGATTGTTTCGGCTTGGCTGTGACGAGCGAGACGACAATCATCAGAAGCGAGGAAACCAACACCATGGGCACGACCGGCATGAACCCAAAAACTGCTGTGCCGCCCGGCGTGCGCGACAAAACTTCAGTTCCGCCCAAAGACCAAAAGACCGTTGCCGGTCCCGGTGCAGGCGCCGGAACAAGTGCCTGAAAACACCCGACGGCTATGACCGCGGCGGCCACCCAGACGGTAACCGCGAGCGCCCCCCACTTTGTGCTGCCTCTCCAAAATAGAGCAGCGATCAGCAAAGGCGAAAGAGCCGCAAAACCCGAGAACGCATACTGGATCGCCAGCTCAAATATTGTTTCAGGTGCGCGTAAAGCCACGGCATAGGCAATCACCGTAATAATCACGATGAAGATACGGCCGGTTTGGACTTGCACAGCTTCGCCAAAGCGCGCCTTGCCCCCATAAAAGGCAAAGACGTCCTCGGTAAACATCGTCGAGAGCGCGAGAATCTGCGAATCGCTGGCCATCACCGCCGCCATGATACCGGCGCCCAGCAAGCCAGCCAGCCATAAAGGCGCATAGCGTTCGAGGAGCCGAAGAATCACGTCATCGCCGGCCAACTTTTCTCGCAACTCATCCCGCTGTTCCGGCGCCATCGTTTTCCCTTGCGTGGCCAGCACGCGACGCGCTTCCTGTTTGGCGCGAATCTGCGGCACGTCGGTGACCCGATTCGCCATTACGCCGAGGAACACGCACGGCAGCCAGATGGCCAGAATGCAAAGCGGATAAAGAATCACGGTCCGTTTGAAGTGGGCCATCTTCTTCGCCGTGAGCGTGAAAATTAGTATGTGCGGAAACGCGATAGCTGAAAGCGGGATGAATGTGTAGCTGAAAAAGTACAGCGGCGAGATCCGTTCGCGCGTCATCAGCGGAGCCAGCGCCGGCGATGAAAGCATCTGCTGCGCGGCATTCTTGTACCCGCCCATCCCCACTCCGATTACCGCCAGGGCAATCGCTCCACTTTCCAGCACATTGGGATCCTAAGCTTAGAATTCCACGTGGACAAGTTGTCG